>ENA-OZKX01000093-OZKX01000093.1-human-gut-metagenome-genome-assembly--contig:-NODE-93-length-43331-cov-9.396409_pt1 | contig 43331 bp, 32 predicted proteins | sample MGYA00244831_ERZ653774 | MGnify/ENA primary metagenome ERZ653774 (study PRJEB26926, sample SAMN06165314) | human gut metagenome | biome: ENVO:00009003; feature: ENVO:2100002; material: ENVO:00002003...
GATGGTTCCTCGGTCTGGAAATGATGGACAAGGTTCCCCATTTCTCTACGTTTGGAAAGAATTATACCAGACGCTTTAAGGATACTGATCTTTTTGAACAGATCTTTTCCCGTATCCTGCAGGAATGCTATAAATACAGACTGATCGATCCTTCCGAGGTCTTCGTGGATGCCACCCATGTAAAAGCACGGGCAAACAGCAAAAAGATGCGGAAACGGATTGCAGATGAGGAAGCACTGTTCTTCGAAGAGCAGTTAAAGAAGGAAATCAACGAAGACCGGGAAGCGCATGGGAAAAAGCCTCTGAAAGAAAAGAAGGAAGATCCCAAAGATCCCCCCTCCTGTGGTGGCAGCTCTGATGGAAAAGAAGAAAAAACGGTCAAGGAAAGTACAACGGATCCGGAAAGCGGATGGTTCCGAAAGGGTGAACATAAAAATGTTTTTGCGTATTCCGTGCAGACAGCCTGTGACAAAAACGGATGGATTCTGGGTTATAGTGTAAATCCCGGCAACCAGCATGACAGCCGGACATTTAAATCCCTGTATGATAAGATAAAAGACATTGGCATTCAGACACTGGTAGCCGATGCAGGATACAAAACACCAGCGATAGCAAAGTTACTTCTGGATGATGGTATCACACCGCTTCTGCCGTATAAACGCCCCATGACCAAAGATGGTTTTTTCAAAAAAACCGAGTATGTGTATGATGAATATTTTGACTGCTATGTATGCCCGAACGATCAGGTGCTGGCTTATCATACGACGAACCGTTCCGGATACCGGGAATACAAGAGCTGCGGAATCGTCTGTGAAGGATGTCCATATCTGAAGCAGTGCACAGAAAGCAGGGATCATGTGAAGGTAGTGACCCGGCATATCTGGGAGCCGTACATGGAAAAGTGTGAGGATATCCGGCATACGATTGGGATGAAGGAAGTGTATGCGCAACGGAAAGAGACCGTAGAGCGCCTCTTCGGAACAGCAAAAGAAAACCACGGATTACGCTATACACAGATGATAGGAAAAGCCCGGATGGAAATGAAAGTCGGGCTTACGTTTGCCTGCATGAATCTGAAAAAACTGGCAAAGATGATAGCCAGGAAGGGAAAAAGGGGAACCCAAAAGTGTTTATTATTGATTAAGTACACACTTTTTGAACCCAAAACAAGAAAAACGCTTCTGGAGTGCTGACCAAAAGCGTTTTGTCTACAGTCTGCAGCCACCTCGTTTAGAGGTGGCTTTTTGCATGTATCCGCGTATGCACTTGATTTTTATGTATTACTGTGTTATTATTTTAACGATTAGAGTCACCGGCACAGATATGAACAAAAATAGCTGCAAAGCAGCGGAGAGTGCGATCGATCGCACGATTTTGCGAATGGCTGTGGCTGCTGGAAGCCTTGAGAAGGGGCAGAAAGGATATGGAAGAAATGAATTTTGATGACATCGTAGCAAAAGTAAAAGAATGTGGGAAGAAGACGGTTGCAGTCTCCGTAGCACAGGACAGTGCGGTACTGGAAGCTGTACATGAAGCCAAGAGACTGGGCATTGCAGATGCAATCCTGGTAGGTGATGAGGCGAAGATCCGTGAGATCGCAGCAGGACTGAATATGGATCTCTCCGATTATGAGATCATCAATGAGCCGGATATGATCGAAGCCTCCCTGAAAGCTGTAAAGCTTGCACATGACGGCCGTGCAGATATGTATATGAAGGGTCTGATCGACTCTAAGAATTTCTTAAAGAGTGTACTGAACAAAGAAGTAGGTCTTCGTACCGGTGGAACCCTGTCTCATGTATGTGTGTTTGAGATTCCCGGCATTGACAGACTTCTGTTCCTGACCGATGTTGCATTCATGACATATCCTACACTGGAGGAGAAGGTTCAGATCATCAAGAACACCATTCCGGTATGTAATGCCTGCGGCGTTGCAGAGCCTAAGGTAGCACCTTTAGCAGCAGTTGAGGTTGTAAATCCCAAGATGCCCGTTACCGTAGATGCGGCAGAACTGACTAAGATGTGCGAAGAAGGACAGATCCCCGGCTGTATCGTAGACGGACCGCTGTCTCTTGACCTGGCGATCGATCCCGAGGCAGCCAAGCATAAGGGCGCAACCGACCGTAAGATTCAGGGGGATGCAGATGTATTGCTGTTCCCGGATATCCATGCCGGAAACCTGGTATACAAAGCGATCGTACATATGGTAAAAGTAAAGAACGGATGCATCCTGACCGGTACCAAGGTGCCTGTTGTCCTGACCAGCCGTTCCGATACCTTTGAGACCAAGGTATACTCCCTGGCACTGGCTGCAGTTGTAGCAGAAGAGATGAAAAAGAATCAGAAATAAGCTATGGATATCGTGATCGAAGCCGCTGCGGAAGCTGCGGGAGAACTGTTGTCGGCAGGTATAGATGCTGTAGTGGACAAAGCGGCAAAGCATAAGAGCAAATATAAGAGTGAATATAGGAGGAAACACACAATGGCAATCAAGAGTCTGATCATCAACCCCGGTTCCACATCCACCAAGATCGGTGTATTTGAGGATGAGAACTTATTATTTGAAGAAACTCTGAGACATTCTACCGAGGAGATCTCCAAATACGATACTATTTTCGAACAGAAGGATTTCCGTAAGAAGATCATTACCGATCTGCTGGCAGAGAAAAACTGCGATCTGAAGAGCTTCAACGTGATCGTAGGACGTGGCGGTCTGTTAAAGCCCATCCCCAGTGGTACCTATGCGGTAACCGATGATCTGCTGGAGGATTTAAAAGTAGGTGTACAGGGTCAGCATGCTTCTAACTTAGGCGGTATTCTGGCAAGAGAGATCGGTGATGAGATCGGCGTTCCCTCTTACATCGTAGACCCCGTTGTAGTAGATGAGCTGATGCCCATCGCAAGATATTCCGGTCTGGAAGAGATCCCCAGAGGAAGTATCTTCCATGCCCTGAACCAGAAGGCAGTTGCCAAGAGATATGCAAAAGAGGCCGGCAAGCCTTATGAGTCCCTGCGTCTGATAGTAGTGCACATGGGCGGCGGCGTATCCGTAGGCGCACATGAGGACGGCAAGGTTGTAGACGTATTCAGTGCATTTGACGGTGACGGTGCATTCTCTCCGGAACGTGCAGGCGGTGTGCCTTGTGCAGCACTGGTAAAAATGTGCTTCTCCGGAAAATATACCGAGAAGGAGATCAGTGCAAAGCTGATCGGCAAGGGCGGCCTGAATTCTTACCTGGGTACCAATGATATGCGTGAAGTTACCAAGCGTGCCAATGAAGGCGATGCCAAGGCAGCGGAGGTGAAGCAGGCATTCCTGTTACAGGTAGCCAAAGACATCGGTGCTATGGCCTGTGTGCTGAACGGCAAGGTAGACCAGATCGTTATCACCGGAGGCATTGCATATGGTGAGGATGTAGTGGCTAAGCTGAAAGAGAGATGCGGCTGGATCGCTCCTGTGACCGTATATCCCGGAGAGGACGAGCTGTTAGCTCTGGCTCAGGGGGCTCTGCGCGTCATGAACGGCGAAGAACAGGTGAAGCAGTACTAATTTAGAGTAAAAATATAGAACTCCCGGTGGAATGATTCCATCGGGAGTTTTTGCTTTAGGGAATAGAACTAAAAATCAGCTTTGACAGAATTCCCAGTACCAGCATGTGTACCGGATAAAAGGCATAGCAGGCAAGCTGGATCTTGCGGTTATGCGCGCCCTGGCGTCCATGGTAGCACCACAGAAGCGGCAGACACAACAGCGCCAGCCCCTGTTCTGAAATCTCGAAGGCATGACCGAAAAGCTGTAATGGAATCTGCATTCCTGCCAACAGCATGACATTGATCCAGTAGAGTCCGGCAAACTGTCCGGCAAGCTGCCACCATTTTTTTCCATGGAAGAGATAGAATACGATAACAGTCAGAACGCCTTCCCCGTAATAGTCGAACATGAGGAGGGTTGCCAGCACGTAGCCGACTACAGATAGCAGTAGGATCGCCGGGATCCACAGCCAGACCGGACATTTTTTCCGTAGCGTATCCATTGCCCAGATACACAGGAAGCCTGTGAGCAGTGTCCAGATCACGTTCTGATGAAACGGGTAGAATAACAGTCCGCTGTACATCAGATTGATGGGAAGCTCAGACAGAATGGCCAGAAGAAGCAGGCGCATGCAATATTTTTTCTTATCATGGGTATGGAAGAAGCCTTCCACCAGGAAAAAGGCGAACATGGGAAATGCCAGTCTGCCGATGCCGGTCAGCCACCAGGCATCTCCGGCGAGGGTAGCCCACAGGTGATCACAGAACATGAACGCCATAGCGAGGATATGCAGCGTCAGAGCACTGAGATCCGGTGGGAAAATAGAACAATGGGATCCTTTGTTTTGCAAAATAAAACTCCTTTCAAAATTCCTTACGGAAGGATATAGTTGCATTATATCTTGTTTATGCGCTATAGTAAAGATGATCATAATTCGTCATATAAATCCATAAACAGGAAAGGACAGGAATGAAACAATGTATACAGACGGACAGATCTATATGGGCCTGGCAGATGGCCAGCGTGTGAACATGCAGCTGAATATGAGTAACCGTCATGGACTGATCGCGGGAGCCAGCGGCACCGGCAAGACCATTACGATGAAAGCTATGGCGGAATCATTTTCCGACGCGGGAGTTCCGGTATTTTTATGTGATGTCAAGGGAGATGTCTCCGGCATTGCCACAGCGGGTGTTGCTTCGGAGTCCATGGACAAGAGGATCGATAAATTCGGTATCCGCGGCAGCTTTTCCTATAAGGCTTATCCGGTCTGCTTCTGGGATATCTATCAGGAGGGCGGACATCCTGTGAGAGCCACCATCTCCGATATGGGACCGGAGCTGTTATCCCGCATTCTGGGGCTCACCGCCGCGCAGGAAGGTGTATTGAATATTGTCTTCCGGATCGCGGATGACAAGGGACTTTTATTGATCGACTTAAAGGATCTGCGTATTCTGCTGAATTATGTGGCAGAACACAAGGATGACTATCTGACCACCTACGGAAGTATCTCCAAGCAGTCCGTGGGCGGTATTCTGCGGGCGTTACTGCCTTTGGAGAATCAGGGCGGAGACCTCTTTTTCGGAGAACCGGATCTGGATATTTATGACTGGATGCGTACGGATGTGTACGGCAAGGGTATCGTCAATGTGCTGAATTGTGTAAAGCTGGTGCAGAATCCTACGTTATATGCCAGCTTCCTGTTATGGATGATGTCGGAACTGTTCGAAAAGCTTCCCGAGGCGGGAGATCTGGAAAAGCCGAAGCTGGTATTTTTCTTCGATGAGGCACATCTGCTGTTCGCCGATGCACCGAAAGTACTGGTACAGAAGATCGAGCAGGTGGTAAAGCTGATCCGTTCCAAGGGTGTGGGCATCTATTTCGTGACCCAGAGTCCCAGTGATATCCCAGATTCCGTACTGGCACAGTTAAGCAACCGGGTACAGCATGCTCTCCGGGCGTATACTCCGGCGGAGCAGAAGGCTGTCCGGGCGGCAGCACAGTCTCTGCGGACCAATCCGGCGTTTAAGGCAGAGGAAGTGATCATGGAGTTAGGTGTTGGAGAAGCACTGACATCCTTCCTGGACGAGAACGGCGTGCCCGGCATTGCCCAGCGTACCTCCATCATCTGCCCTCAGAGTTTTATGGGACCGGTGGACGAGACGGAGCGCCGGAACCTGATGGCGCGGGACGGCATGGGACGCTACGATGAAGCAGTGGACAATATTTCTGCCTACGAAGTGCTGACAGACACTATAGAACACGAAGCAAAAGCACAACAGCTTGCCGCAGAGCGCGCCCAGCTGGAGAAGGACAAAGAAGCTTTGGCGAAGCAGCAGGCAAAGCTTCAGGAATCTGCTGTGAAGCAGAAACAGAAGGAATGGGAAGCCGCTCAGAAAAAGAAGGAAAAAGCAGCGGAACGCAGACAGGCCCAGATCGAGCGTCAGCTCATCAACACCGGTGCCCAGGTCATCAAGAGAGGTATTCTGAGCACGCTGTTTGGAAAATAAATGCCGGAAGAAAGCAATATAATACTGCCTGGAAAATGGTTTTAAAAATCCAGGCAGTATTTTTATCAAGGAATCCATGAAATATTTTCTAAGATCACGGCTTCTGAAGCAAAAAACTTATTTCAAGGGTATCATATCCGAATAGGACACATTCCCCTGGGAATCCTTCATGAAGAAGATGCACACGTAATTCTCCGGATGATCCAGTGGCTGTACCACGGTCCGATAGTCGGAGGTCAGATCCACCTCAAACCCCATCATCCATTTCGATGTCTCCCAGTCAAAGAAATCCAACAGATCCCCATTCTCATCCCGGGTCACGTAACTACAACGTGCTGCCACGGACATATTCGCATAATCATCCAGACGGATCAGCTGCTTGCTGGCGCTTTGCACATCGTCGTCGTCATCGCTTAAAGGAATCGCATTTCGGATGATACCATCTGGATAATCTTCATTTACCGCAATCTGCAGCTTCGCAGCCTGGGATTCCCAATTATCGAAATTCATCAGTACTACAAATGACAGATAACGATTCTCCACGTCACTGATATCCGATTCCGTCAGGATCATAGGAATATCGGATACCCCATCATCATCCTCCATATACAGCGCATTGTTTTTATATGCCGCATGCAGTACTCCATTTTCATCCAGTGTTACGCGTTTGCTTCCCTGAATGAACAGATACATCTCATCAGCTCTGGGATCTTCTTCGGAAGTAATGTAACCTTCTTCTTTGGCCTTGCAGAGAATGTAATAGCCACCGGAAGCAAAATTAGCCTGCTGTTCGGGAGTGAGCTGCAGCGTGATGTCGCTTTCATCATAGGTGCCGTCGTTTTCCGTGGTGACAGTAGTGTGCGCATTGGAAATCTCACGATCTGCCAACAGGGTATCACCGTTTTGAATTGCATAGAAATCCTGTAAAAAACGGGTGTAATTCGGAGCAAATCCAAGATACTCCTGCATTTCAATGCAGGCATCCCGGTAGTCTTCGTCTGTCTGATAAGGATAACAGATGGAGATACCACCGGCATTTTCCATATTGGTATCGGAATATGCAATACAGCTTTCCACTGCCCGGGTGGCAACTTTGGCAGTGTCCGAATTATCTCCCAACAGTTCCAGCATATGTAGTACATCGACCATGCCGTAATTCATATCGGAGGAATAGCTTCCGAAGTCTCTGACTTTGGCACGATTACGAACCAGTTTCGGATAGTTTTGCACATCCAGAGAGGTATCCAGTTCCGCAAAATAGGTATTCAGAGCGTCTTCCGCTTCTGCGTAAGCGTTCAGGTCAATACATGACAGCGTCAGATCGGAATACAGATTCGGATAATAGTCAAAGACATATTCACCGTAATCCATATAAGAATCTACAATGTATTCACCCATCTCGTCTCCGGGAATCGCTCTGTCCGACAGGACGGAGAGAAAAGCGTAATTCCATCCCCAGCCGGGTTCGGTCTCCTGGGATGCAATCATATAATCTGCATAGGGAGCCAGCACGGAAGCCACTTCCAGAGAACTCATAAGGCAGGCGTCGAAGCCGATCCATTCTAATTTCGTCATGTGGGCTCCCACAGAATCTGCAAGTGCTTCGGACAGTTCGTCCAAAGTCAGCAGATCTCTGTAATTTTCATCCACACCATATCCCAGTACGGGTCCGCCGCCGTGATCCCACAGAAGCAGACTGTAGGAATCTGCGGGGAAAAAGTCAAAGCAGTAATTCATAAAGCTGCTTAAAGTCAGGGGATCTCCCATATTTTCCGCAGGATAAGTATCCAGCGGAGCAAAACCGTCTTCGGTCAGGAGCAGTGTGGTACAGGCATCGCCATCCAGACCGCGATCCTGCCATTGCGAAGCACCTCCGGCATATACAATGACATTATTATGAGCGGTATCGACGCCGGCCGCTTCCATTTCGTCCATATCCAGGCTGGCATTTCCGTAAGAGGATTCCAGATCGGATCCTACCATGTAGATCATGATCGTCTGCACGGTGCCAATGTCTCCGAGAGAATCATAATCTATCTGCGGCTGTGGTGTGGAAGCCGGTTCCGAATGATAAGTGCCGTGGTGAGACGATTGTGACGAGCTGCTTCCGGAAGCACTGGCGTATTCCAGAATCTGGGCGAAGACACCGAGTGGCGTCGTCTTGATCCGGCATCCTGTCAAAAAGACGGGGATCATCAGCAGACACACAAAAGTCCGTAGCTTTCTCTTTGTTTTTTCCTTCATAAGAACCTCCTCATAATTGAACTTATAAAATTTATTATTACATGAAAAAAGAGGACCGTCAAACACTGTAATCGCTTACAGCCGAAAAACGAAAAAAATACTAAGGAAGACTTTTTCAAAAAAACAGCATAAAAATGAAATGATCCGGGCATTCTGTGATCATAGAAACCAAGTAATTGTTCCGACAGAGCAAGGATGGGAGGATGGATATGGAACAGAAGGAAATTCCTCATATGCCGGTAGATTCAATACAGCCGGATGCGCAGCAGAAACAGGAATACCAACAGTATGTAAAGTCGGTCACACCGACACACAATCTGTGGACGCAGATGGGGAAAGCATTTCTGACCGGAGGAATCATCTGTTGTATCGGACAGGGAATTCTGAATTATACCGGAAATGTGCTGGGGATGGATCCGCAGACTTCCGGAAGCTGGTGTTCCCTGCTTCTGGTATTTTTGTCTGTAGTACTCACGGCGTTTCATATTTACCCCAAGATTGCAAAATGGGGAGGCGCCGGTGCATTGGTGCCGATCACCGGATTCGCCAATTCCGTGACGGCTCCGGCGGTGGAATACCAAAAGGAAGGTCAGGTATTCGGCATCGGCTGCAAGATATTTACCATTGCGGGGCCGGTGATATTGTATGGGATTTTTTCCAGCTGGGGGTTGGGGTTGATCCTTTGGGTGTTACAGATGTTTGGAATCCGTGTGGGGTAGTCTGAAAGGCGCGGATAGATTCCGGCGGGAACGTGCACAGTGGTTGACCGGTTGAAATAGAAGAGAAAACAGTGTAAAATAATTTTGTCCGGGCACGGTTTCGGGCAGAAACGGGTCAGTACGGAAAAAGATAAAGGAGAGGTTACCATGCAGATAGGAAAAGAGATGGCGATTCCGTCCATTTTGAAGATCGGAAACGGCGCATTAGGAAAAATCGGCGGTTATTTGAAGGCGGAGAATCTGGACCAGGTCGTGTTATTTTTCGGCAACGGACTGATTGACATGTTTGGGGAACTGGTGATGAATTCCCTGAAGGAGGCAGAAGTGAATGTCCTGGAATATAATGAACTGGACACAGTAGATATTGATGATATTATTACGCTGGCTTTTGCCATTCCCAATAAGGCAAAGGCTGTGATCTCCATCGGCGGAGGTAAGGTCATCGATGCCGGAAAATATGCGGCTTTTCTGCGGAATCTTCCTTTTATCAGTGTGCCGACTTCCAGCTCCAGTGACGGATTTTCCAGTGCCAGTGCCTCTCTTTTGGTACAGGGAAAGAGGACATCTGTTCCTGCGAGACTGGCATATGGTATCATCGTGGATACGCAGGTGATCCGTACCGCTCCGGAGAAGTTCATTTACTCCGGCATCGGCGATATGATCTCCAAGATCACAGCGCTCTACGACTGGATCTTTGAAGAGAAGGCAGGCTGCGGCGAAGTGAATGATTTTGCGGTCATGATTGCGAAGAAAGCGGTGAACAGCTTTGTCCGTACCCCTTACGAGAGCATCAAGGATGAGCTGTTCCTGAAGGAACTACTGGATTCTTTGGCCATGAGCGGTATTGCCAATGAGATCGCCGGCAGCAGTGCTCCCACCAGCGGCAGTGAGCATCTGATCTCCCATGCACTGGATAAGATTCTGGAAGTACCGCAGTTACATGGTATCCAGGTAGGCATTGCCACCTACATTATGGCAAAGGTACAGGATCACCGCTATATCCGTGTCAGCACAGTGCTTCAGGATACCGGCTTCTGGGACTATGTGGCAACTTTACATATGAAGAGATCCGATTTCCTCAAAGCCATCGACATGGCACCCTCCATCAAACCGCACCGCCATACCTATCTCCATGAGGAAAAATACCGCGAAGCCGCGAAAAAGCTGGTGTTGGAGGATGAAGTTTTAAGCCGGGTATTGGAAGACTAAGTGTGAATTCCAGGATGACAGGGACCGTTGTTAAAATGATTTCCAGTGATATAACCCCTAGAAATACGAGCGGCATGATAGACCGGCAGATAATTATTATGGGTCTATACAGAAAAATGTTGTTCTGAGATACTCAAGAGGGCAAATAAATTTTATAATTTGAAGCATATGGGTCTATGCAGAAAAAATATAGTCAGGGATACTTGATTTTGTAAAAATGAGTACCTGGAGGAGTATTTTTTCTGTATAGACCCATTTAACAAAATAAGACGATTAAAAAGCGAAAAAAATGGAACTCAGAAGAGAAAAAATCTGTATAGACCCACGAAAATTGAAACAATGACATTTGAACAAAACATGTAAGGAAGTTACCGCAGAAAATAGTAATAGATCATTTTTTCCACAAGCTCCGTATTCAACGGATATGCCTGATTTTCATAGGTTGTAAGCAAGTGAACGGAAGGAAGAATGCCATGTGCAGCATAAAGCTGCTGTTTGGAAAAGGCATTTTGACGATATCCGGGGGAATCCATCAGACCAAAGTGTTCCCAATAATACAATTGTTCCGTCTTAGGATGAAGAATTGTGAAATCAGGATAAAATATAATATCGCTGAGGTTAAGGGCACATTCATAACGAAATGGAATTTTGTTTGTATAAAGAAGCATGGCAATGATAGCTTCTGATTTTGAACGTACGTTGATGCCGTTGACAGCTTTATAGATGAGGTTTTCAGAATTTTTGGAATTGCGGTCGTAAGTCTCCTGCATCCAGGCTGTGTGTGAGGGAGATAATTGAAAATAGGGAGCTAACAATTCGCTATATCCGAGTGAAACATCCTGCAATAATATGGAACTTTTTATTGCCTTTGGACGATGTCTGTCATAAAAGTTGATAGCTTTTTTCTCCTGAAGTAATTCTTCTAGCAGGGAAGTGAGATATTTGCGAAGCGCCAATTGCTCAGCAAGTGCACGATCAGATTTAGGAATATATTTTTTAGAATGACCATCACTGGAATACCATTTGATATTTTCTCCATTATGTGAAATGATCAGTTTTCCATGGGGTAATTGTTTCAACTGCTGTTGAATATCAGAGATTTTCTGTGTAAGATCAGTTCTGGTATGAATAAAATCGGAAAAAAATAAAGACATAAGAAACGCCTCCTTCGAGAAAATATAGAAAATAAAAGAAATAGTTATAGAAGACAGATACATAATCAGATTAAAACAGATAAAGCGAGAATTGTAAAGGACTAATAGCAATTTATATAAAGTTTATATTTTTTTTATTGCAAAGAGAATAGATTGCGTTATAATGTTAGATGGCCAACAAAAAAGTTAGTTATCTAACATTTTTGCAAAATAACATTGAGTGTACGTCTTTTCATGCTATGCTAAAATGCAGAAGCTGATTTCAGCAGTTTATGGTTTGAAGCATATAGAAGATAAGGAGGCAGAATGAACGAGGAAGATGTATTGACGAACCGCCAACTTGGATTCGAGCTCAAGGCCGCCAACAACATGATCCGCCGGAAGATGGAAGTGATCTTCGCCCAGCAGGATAGTCATGAACTTAACGGAATGCAGGGACCGCTTCTGGGATATCTGTATCATAAGAGCAGGAACGGTGATGTATATCAGAAGGATGTGGAGCGGGAGTTCCGGATCCGCAGATCTACGGCGACGGTAATGCTGCAGAGCCTGGAACAGAAGGGATATCTTATCCGGGTAGCGTCGACGGAGGATGCCAGATTAAAAAGGATTCTTCTGACAGAGAAAGCAATCGAGCATCATAATATGATCGAAGAGCAGATCCGGATTTTCAACCGGGAGCTGGAGGATGGTATTACCGAAGAAGAGAAACGGACATTCTTAACTATTTTAGATAAGATGATGCAGAATCTGGGAATGGACGGTGAGCGTGTGGAAAGTTCCAACGTACCATGCCGAAATGAGTGATGACAGCAGTTATTCCAGACAGGCAGATCACCGAGTATTTATCAGAGCAGAAAAAGCAGAAACAGCAAAGAAGCAGCCAAGAAATAAAAAAAGAAGCAGTAAAGAAATAACAAGGAAATTACATAGAACTAACAAGAAGAAAAGCAGAAAGGAAATCAGCTATGATTAAAACATTAGCCAGACAGATCAAGGAATATAAGCGTGCATCCCTTGTCACACCCATATTCATGATCCTGGAAGTAGCCATGGAAATGGTGATTCCGCTCCTGATGGCATCGATCATTGATGACGGTGTGCAGGCGGGAGATATGAAACATATTTTTGTCATCGGTTGTTATATGGTCCTGGCAGCTATTGTCGGATTGTTCGCCGGTGTCATGGGTGGTAAATACGGTGCGAAAGCATCCACCGGATTTGCCAGAAACTTAAGAGAAGCCATGTATGAGAACATTCAGACCTTCTCTTTCTCCAACATTGATAAGTTCTCCACCGCAGGACTGGTCACTCGTATGACTACGGATGTTACCAATATCCAGAACGCTTACCAGATGCTCTTACGTATGTGCTTCCGTGCACCGGTCAGCCTGATCTGCGCCATGCTGATGGCGTTTCTGATCAACGCGAAAGTGGCAAGCATCTATCTGGTAGCCATGGTATTTTTGGGAATCATCATGATTTTTATCATGAAAAAAGTATCGAAATACTTTAGTGAAGTATTCAAAAAATACGATGACTTAAATGCCAGCGTACAGGAAAACGTAGCGGCGCAGCGTGTGGTAAAGGCTTATGTGCGTGAGGACTACGAGATCGACAAGTTCCACAAGGCCAGCTACAACATCTACAAGATGTTCAAAAAGGCAGAGTGTACGATGGTCACCATCTGGCCCGTCATGCAGTTTACCGTATATGGCTGTATTCTGGGCATCAGCTGGCTGGGTGCGCACATGATCGTTGCCAGTCAGTTGACCACCGGTGAACTGATGAGTCTGTTGACCTATTGTATGACGATCCTGATGAATCTGATGATGTTAGCCATGATCTTCGTTATGATGACCATGAGTGCTGCCAGTGCCAAACGTATTGCGGAAGTACTGGAAGAGAAGGCAGACATCACGAATCCCGAACAGCCTGATTATGATGTGACGGACGGCAGCATCCGTTTTGATCATGTAACCTTCCGTTATAATAAACAGAGTGAAAAGCCGGTGTTAGATGACCTGAATTTCGAGATCAAAGCCGGTGAGACCATCGGTATCCTGGGTGGTACCGGAAGCTCCAAGACCAGTCTGGTGAACCTCATCAGCCGTCTGTATGATGTCAATGAGGGTACCGTTTATGTCGGTGGCAAGGACGTCAGAAACTATGATCTGGAAACCTTACGTAATGAGGTATCTGTGGTATTGCAGAAAAACGTGCTGTTCTCCGGTACGATCTTGGAGAACCTCCGCTGGGGCGACGAGAACGCTACCGAAGAGGAGTGCATCCGTGCCTGTCGTCTGGCATGCGCCGATGAATTTATTGAAAAGATGCCTGGAAAATATAATACTTATATTGAGCAGGGCGGAAGCAATGTATCCGGCGGACAGAAGCAGAGACTGTGTATTGCCAGAGCACTGCTGAAAAAGCCGAAGGTACTGATCCTGGATGATTCCACCAGCGCCGTGGATACCGCTACTGATGCGAAGATCCGCAAGGCATTTGCCACGGAGATTCCCGGTACGACGAAGATCATCATCGCTCAGCGTATCTCCAGTATTCAGGACGCGGACCGCATCATCGTAATGGATAACGGCAGGATCGATGCATTCGCACCTCACGAAGAACTGCTTCGTACCAATAACATTTATAAAGAAGTATATGAAGCCCAGACCCAGACGGGTGGCGGCGACTTTGATGAGAATGGAGGTGAGTCATAATGCCAGGACCTATGGGCGGCGGAATGCGTGGACCCGGCAGAAGAATGCAGGGTGGTAAACGTATTGAGAATCCGGGAAAAGTATTTAAACGACTGATGGCATATATTTTCAAAAACTATGCCATTCACTTCATTTTTGTGTTGATCTGTATCGTACTGAGCGTTGTGGCAAGCATTCAGGGTACTCTGTTCATGCAGAGGCTGATCGATGACTACATCCTGCCCATGATCGGACAGGAGACTCCGGACTTTGGCAATCTGTTCCGGGAAATTGTCCGTGTGGCAGGCTTTTACCTGGTGGGTGTAGCGGCTACGTATGCTTACAACCGTATCATGGTCACGATAACGCAGGGAACATTGAAGAGTCTCCGTGATGATCTGTTTGAACACATGGAGAAGCTGCCGATCAAGTATTTTGATACCCATTCCCACGGGGATATCATGTCCATCTACACAAATGATATTGATACTCTGCGTCAGATGATCAGCCAGAGTATACCGCAGGTATTTTCCAGTTTTATTACCGTAGTGGGTACGCTGGGAAGTATGCTGGTACTGAGTATCCCGCTGACAGCAGTCAGTCTGATCATGGTGGCACTGATGATGTTTGTCACCGGTAAAGTAGCGGGACTGAGCGGAAAATATTTCGTAAAGCAGCAGAAGAATATCGGTACCGTGAATGGCTATATCGAAGAAATGATGGAAGGTCAGAAGGTAGTCAAGGTATTTTGCCATGAAGACAAGAGCCTGGAAGAGTTCAAAAAGTTGAACGACGAGTTGTGCGAAAGTGCTTATAATGCAAATAAGTTTGCCAACCTGATGGGACCTATCAATGCACAGTTGGGTAACTTAAGCTACGTGGTATGTGCTATCGTCGGCGGTGCTATGGCACTGGGCGGCTTTGCAGGATTGACCTTAGGTAAGCTGGCCAGCTTCTTAACCTTCAACAAGAGCTTCAACATGCCCATCAGCCAGGTCAGCCAGCAGTTGAACAGTATCGTCATGGCACAGGCAGGCGCTAAGAGAGTTTTTGATCTGCTGGATGAAAAAGTAGAGACCGACGAAGGCTATGTAACTCTGGTACGTGCGAAAAAGGTAGACGGCAAGATCGTAGAGTGTCCCGAGAGAACCGGTATGTGGGCATGGAAGCATGTGCATCAGGCGGATGGTTCTGTAGATTATATTGAGTTACAGGGTGAAGTGGTATTTGACGATGTGGACTTCGGTTACAATGATGACAAGATCGTGCTGCATAACATCGAGATGTATGCAAAACCCGGTCAGAAGATCGCATTCGTAGGCTCCACCGGCGCCGGTAAGACCACGATCACGAACCTGATCAACCGTTTTTATGATATTCAGGATGGTAAGATCCGTTACGACGGCATCAATATTAACAAGATCAAGAAAGCGGATCTGAGAAAATCCTTAGGTATCGTACTGCAGGATACCCATCTGTTCACCGCTACCGTTATGGAAAATATCCGTTTTGGTAAGCTGGATGCTACGGATGACGAAGTCATTGCCGCAGCGAAGTTAGCAAATGCGGATACCTTTATCCGTCAGCTTCCGGATGGCTACAACACAGTCCTCACCGGTGACGGTGCGAACTTAAGCCAGGGACAGAGACAGCTTCTGTCCATCGCCAGAGCCGCAGTAGCGGATCCTCCGGTACTGATCCTGGATGAGGCTACCAGCTCCATTGATACCCGTACTGAGAAAATCGTACAGGACGGCATGGATAAACTGATGAAGGGCAGAACCACCTTTGTCATCGCCCACAGACTGTCCACTGTCAAAAACAGTGACTGCATCATGGTCCTGGAACAGGGTCGTATCATCGAGCGCGGCAACCATGATGAACTCATCTCCCAGAAGGGCAGATATTACCAGTTGTATACCGGTAATGCCATCACTGAGGGGTAGGGAAATTCAAAAGATTATAGAGAACAGTGTCCGGATCAGGGAAGATGTGATCCGGGCATTTTTTTTATGGATATGTGATGTTTGTGTCTGGCGGAGCCGGACGAGGGCACAGCCACCGCCGCAAGCCTGTGCTGTGCCCATGAAATGGAACCAGGAGGGCACAGCCATCGCCGCAAGCACATACTGTTCCCATGAAAAAATAAAGGTTTACAACTTGATAGAAATATGATGTAATATTGTTACATTTCATCTGACCATGAAACTCTATTTACAACTCTTGTGAAAATCCAGCTGGTTTCAGCAGAATTTCAACAAAAAGTAACTGATCAAATCACAATAAAATAAGAGAAAGGCGAAGTCATGCTATATCACCAGATGCTAAGAGAAAAAGAAGTGCTGGACCAACGGGAAAAAAACATTTTGGAACGACTGCAGACATATCCGGCAGGTAAACTGATCTATTCTCAAAACGGTAAGCATAAGAAATGGTACATATCTTGTGATGGACAGAAAATTTATATTCCTAGCAATGAAAAAAATACTGCTGTCTCTATGGCGGAAAAGAAATATTATGAAGTAATGCTTCAGGATATAGTGCAAGAAAAACGAGCAATACAAAGTTATTTGGATTTGTGTAACAAAGAGCAAACGGGAGAAGAACAGTTGCTTGAGACTGCTGTATATGCAGAACTGTTGAAAAAAGTATTTACTTCAGTAAATACAGAAATTGCTGAATGGGAAAAGCAGGATTATGAGAGATGCCCCAAATATCCGGAACAACTGATTCATCCTATTTTCAACGGACAGAAGGTGCGTTCCAAATCAGAGGCAATCATTGCAACCATGTTGTATGTGAACAAAATTCCTTTTCATTACGAAGAGGCATTGTACCTTGGAAAAAGGGTGATTTATCCGGATTTTACCATAAGGCACCCGGTAACAGGCCAAGCCTTTTACTGGGAGCACTTTGGTATGATGGATAATGAAAATTATGCGCAGGTTGCTTTTCGGAAAATGCAGCTCTATAACATAAATGGAATTATGCTGTCGGATACACTACTGGCCACCTATGAATCGGAAGAGGCTCCTCTAAAATCCAACATCGTAGAAAATATGATACAGCAATATTTTCTATGAACATTCTTACATGATCTGTTTCCAACTGAAATATCCCACAAAATACAGCATCATAAGCATGGATGAAAACAGTAATATGGGAAATTTACGTTTTTCATGACGTTGCAGCCAATCACCTTCCAGCAGAAATAGTGGCAGGGCAGACAGGGTATAGCGTCCGGCACTGATCAGCCAGCTCGAGGAGTAGGTCAGCAGGCAAAAGGCAATCAGGTAGGCGAGGTACATGGGACGCATTTTCCTGCGGAAACCATAAACGAAACCTGCAATATAGACAAAAAACAACACGAGTTCCGGGACCCATAGGCACATACCGGTGGAGGTGTACCAGTCGGTGATGGCGTTTTGAATGATATAGTGCAGCGTTGTCCAGATCGGAGCAAATCCGTTGTACCAGTGATTGGACTGATAGTACAGGAAACGGAAAGGATCCCCCTCTACCTGATAATTGATCAGAAGATATACGACAAAGCCAAATAGCATGACAGCAGCCTGACAACCGGGGAGAAGCACCTTGTGCAGGAAATCTCTCCATTTTTTGCCGCGGAGCAGGGCGACTCCGCTTTCAGAATAAAATAGTTCCACCAGCACGGCAAATGTCAGAAGCAGGCCCTGTACTTTCGTCAGGCAGGCGAGAAAACCGAGGATGGCAACCATAGACCATTTATGCTGCCTCACGTAGTAAAGAAAGGCGGAAGCAATGGCAAGGAACAGGGACTCTGTCATAATGGACCCGAAAAAGAATCCGAAGGGGAAGACGCTGATGGCAACTGTAGCGGTTAATGCTGTCTCCTTATCAAACTCTGTTTTTGCATTTTTATATAAATAAATACAGCCGATTCCATAGCATATGGTCGAAAGTAAAATTCCGCAGAAGCGCATGTCATGGAAGAAAAAGCCAAGACAGCGCAAAAGCCAAGGCAGTAGCGGATAAAACACCAAAAAAATATGTTCTCCGTTTTCTATGGCACCTGCATAACCGTTCTCGGCAATATTAAGGTAATGCTGTGAATCCCAGCGTTTCCATACCTCCAGAAAATCCGAAAAAGTGATTCCGCCGGAATAATCGCCCATGACCGCCATAACAACGACGGAAAACAGATAAAATATAATTCGAAAACCAATAGCAGCACAGAAGATTTTTATTTCTTCCGGGTAACGTTCCACAAAAGAGACAATCCGGTTTTTAACAGAGGAAAGAACAATACTTTCATGTAAACATTCTATTCCGTAAACGGAAACGATCAGCAGGACCGGGAAAAGCATGAAACACAGGAAAACAAGAGCACTGCCCCAAGTAGAAAAAGAAGGATTATGGAGCAGCAGACTTCCGGTTAAAAACAGAAAAAGGATGCTTCCAATCATAGCGGCAAGTTGAAATAAATTAAATTTTATCCTACTCATGTGATATCTCCCTCTTAACCTGAGATCAATACCCAGGTCGGTCTCCAACGTAAGTATTTTATTACAAAATCCACATCCACCGGCTGCCCGGACAATACCGGATAGAACAGCAGGAACAGGGCAAAAGCCACCGCGGCATAAGTGCAGCAGACGATGATGAAGGTGCGGTCAGACATATGCTTCTTCCACTGCATCAGGCTGTACACGATCATCAGTACCACAAAAGGAACACTGGGGAAATAGTGGTAGATGAAAGTGATCCTGGTGACAAAGAACCAGGGCAGGTACTGCGCCAGATAGCCGACTGTCAGAAAAGCAGCTGTTGCATATTCTCTGTGGGACAGGGTAATTGCAGTATCTGTGGAGCTCTCTGTTTTTGTGTGTCTTGTCAGAGAACAGAGAAACGCATTATTGCGAATTAACAGGTACAGGATGTAAATAAATGCCGGAATACCGATCCACCATACAACAGGATTGCCGAAAGCGCTGATCCCCTCTTTGATTGCATCGGTCACATATCCCGAATAATACCAGATCGGACGTACCATGGTCGGCCACTCATACCAGGAGGAAGAGTAGGGATGTGTCGCCTCCAGGCCACTGTGGTAATTGAACATGGAAGTCTGGTTCGCCAGCATACGGTCAAGCAGGCCGGGATGAGCAGTATTCACAAACGGCAGGTAGGACAGCAGATAGATCACTACCGGGATCAATACGAAAAAGGTCAGACAGAAATCGATGGTCTTGATCGTATAGTCAGGGAAATTCTTCACTATATATTTATGATCGATACCGTTTGTGCTTTTGCCGGGATGTGCTTTGGCATAAAGGTATTCTCGGTAGCGACGCAGCAAATGCGCGAAAAACAGCAGTGCCAGACCACATCCGGCATAGACACCGGTCCATTTGCAGGCAATGCCAAGCCCCATGCAGACACCGCACAATCCTAATGGAAGGAAGGTCTTATGTGGTGGCGTGTCATAAAAACTCATGGAGCAATAACTGTACATAAAATAGTACATGGCAATCACGAAGAACGTGATATAGACATCGATCGTTGCAATCCTCGTCTGTGTAAAATGCATAAAATCAAAGGCAAACAGGAAGCAGGCGAGAGCCGCTGCAGGGGTATTGCCGGTTATTTTCTTCCCCAGCAGATAGAGGAAGGGCAGCATGGCGATGCCAAATAAAGTACCCATGATCCGCCAGCCGAAGGGATTCATCCCGAAAATAGCGATACCCACAGAGATCAGAATTTTGCCCAGAGGCGGATGCGTATTTTCATAAGTGGGCAGTCCGTGGAGGAATTCATAAGCCGTACGGGCATGATAGATCTCATCGAAATACATGCTGTTACGGAAAGAATAGCGTTCCGGGTAGCAATCGCTCTCATCGAACAAAGTCTCGTAAGCAGAGGCATTCACAGGGCGCAGGATTTCACCGTCCGCATCCGTGAAGACCAGTTCGATCAGAGACGCATCCGTATCGGTCAGTGTGAGACGCAGGCAGCGGGCGTCGGTTACGCCTGCCTGCCGGGTCAGATCTTCCAAAGACACATCCTGCCAGGTGAAGACATTATTCAGAATGATCTCGCCCAGATACGTCCAGTCCTCGGCCTTTGAGCTACGGACTTCAGCCGTAAAATGCCGCTGATGCCAGGGCGCGATGTAACTTGCCAGGGTAACGGGAACTGTATTTTCCGGAAATTCCAGTTCAATGACCTGATTCTGTGTCATATCGTAGGTTGTCTCGGGAGCCTTGCGGTCGCCCAGGTCATAGAGTGCAAAAAAGCTGTAGAGAGCACAGATTGTCAGCAACAGACACAGGTCTGCTCTCGTGAAGCGCACCTGCTCCTTAGAAGGTGTGGGCGCTAAGGGGGAGAGAAAATGTTCCCGGAAGTGGGAGCCGAGGTCACCCGCAGTTGTGGCGGCAACAGTCACCGCTTCCCCATGAATATAATATTTCCAGATGATTTTGTAGAAATCATACAGACAATATAACATGCCTGCGGATACCAGCAGAATTATGGGAGCCTTGCGGTCATAGTTCTGCGGATCGTAATGGTACAGCACGTTGGCAGTGTTGTAGAAATGCAGCGCGGCGAAACCGGCATAACATTTCCACAGGGAGCCGGCGGGTTTATACAGACAGCAGAACAGCAGCAGTGCAAGTCCCGGATACATATAGCGTTCGTGCATTCTGACAGAAAACAGGAACATAGTCAGAATGATAAAAGCACCGAGGCAAAAATAGCGTGAAGGTTCTTTTCGGCAACGCAAGGCAATCAGAAAAGTAAAAAGAACGATCAGCACAATGGCAATGGATCCCCAGGTTCGGCAGGGAAGGAACAGAAAGATCGTGTTCTGGTCCACCCAGTTCATGCCTAACAGCCCCCAGAAATTATAGGCATTAACCGCTGCATATTCATAGGAACCCAGCGTGGAAGTATACTGCGAGGTGGCGGCATCCAGACCGAAGGGAACGCACAACAGAAGCATGCCGCAGATCACAGCCAGACCGCCGCACAGATTATAAGAAAATTTCCTCCAGGAAAAATCCTGCAAAAATACATGATCCAAAATGCCGACCAGAAGGACGGGAGTGAAGATCAGTGTCTGCGGCTTTAACAGAATTCCAATACCGTAGATCGCATAAGCCGGAAGCATTTTGCCGTCCATAAGAAACAGGCACATCAGGATCACCACAAGGGTGTGAACGGAATCCACCTGCCCCCAGCAGGAAGAATTCAGGATGATTGCCGGCTGGAACAGATAAGCACAAGCTACACATACAGATTGCATTTCGGAAAAATGCAGTCTTTTTGACGCCTCTCTGAAGAGCAGACAGCCGCAGGCCATGTCGCACAGAATAGCAGGCAGCTTTAACAGCATGATATGCAGGCTGGAATAATAAGGGATCCCAAGCAGGGAACGCAGTGCCCCGATGAGATACAGGACATACATGAATCCGGGCGGATAATCGGTAAAAGTCTCCGCGGAATAGAATGCCCCGGGACCTACGGAGAAGATCCGGTCAGCCCACGCAGCAAAACAGGCAATATCATTGCCGAAACCGTGGGTGGTATAAGCAAGGATCAGACGAAGCAGCAGGGCAGCCCCGAAAATGATCCAGACGAACCGGGTAATGTTTTGGAATTTACATTTGTCTTCCTCTTTTTGGAAACCGGTATAGCAGACACCGCACAGAAGCAGTGAAAGGATAGCAAAAAAATGTATCATAAGATATAATTCCCCCCAATATTTTTATGATCACAACTTAAAAATATCAAAAAATGAGTCTTTCGTAAAGACGAATACTTAAAAATAAGTTATAATCATTAGTAAATTCAGACAGATGCAAAAAGGGGACAAACATGAAGAATAAGAAAGTGGAAAATATCATCACAGCAATACTGGCGGCGGCAGTTCTGATCACCGGAGGGATGAGTCTGTATTCCTATCTGTCGGAGCAAAAGGCGAAAAACGAATATGATACCATAAGACAGGAGGCAGTGGTGGAAGAGTCCAGGGTGGAAGAGACGGAAGAAGTACAGGTGAAAAACTACCCCGATCTGCAGATTGATTTTGCAAATCTCAAGAAGACCAATCCGGATTTCCGGGGATGGCTTTATTTTCCGGCGCTGGATATCAGCTATCCGGTGGTACAGGGCGAGGACAACAATTATTATCTGAAGCATTCTTTTGAGGGAGAAAGTGTAAATGCCGGATGTATTTTCATGGATTGTGAGGCTTCGGCGGACTGGTCGGACCGGAACACCTTCGTCTTCGGACATAATATGCGGGATGAGAGCATGTTCGGTAGTTTTAAAAATCTGTTGAAGGGGACGGTAAGCTGTAAGGAGGATCCGTATTTTTATATCTATACGGAAGATAAGGTCTATATTTATGAAATCTTTGCTTATTACGAGACCAGAAGCACCAGCGACCGCTTCGCAACCTTTACCTCGGATGCTTCCTACGATGATTACGTGCAGTGGGCGACGGAACATTCCCTGTATGCCTCGGATGCGGACTTAAGCGACAGGGGGAACATTGTGTCGCTGTCTACCTGCTATGGTTCCGCAGGCACGAAGCGAAGAGCACTGCTCCATGGAGTACTGACAGAAACGGCCGCTTATTAGGACATTGGTACCACAAATGGACAACCAGAGAACAAAAATAAGCAATAAATCACAAATTTAATAAAAAATCTGAACCTTTTTTATGAGATCCATAGTCTTAATAGATGTAAAGAAGAACGAAAACGTTTAAGTGCGTTGGGAGTAACACATGGGGTTTCATATAAGGGAGAAATCAGATGAGCAGACTTAGTAAGTATGTAAAAGAAAAAATCGTAAAGGTTCTGGTGGCAGCGCTGGTAGTGGGAACTGTCGCAGGGAACGGAACACTTACGGTACAGGCAGAGGAAGCGGCTACAGTAGTAGGGGAAGAGTCTGTATCCGGTGGTGACGCTGTTGTGAAAGAAAATGTAGTAGCTGATCCGGAGGTAACACCGGAAGCAACGACGATGGTTACACCGGAAGAGGCAGCAGGTGCAGGTCTTATCATGCCGCTGACAATGAATTTATGTGCGGAAGCAAATGAGACAGTAAATGCGGTGACTGTGGATATTGCTGGAGTTTTAGGAGCTGCCAATGGCTATGGAATTTTTGTAGAGGGAATTACGGAGCAGAGCGGTGACAGTGAAGCTAATATCTGCACAGGCAGTTTGAAATATTATAATAACATTGGCTATACAGGAAAAGGTACTATTTATGTAGATGGTGAATATACAGGTTCAGGCTCCAATATTAGATGTTCTAATCTGATTCTAAAATCAGCTTCTTTTGAGCAAAGAGGTAATCAATGGTTTGTAAATGGAGTTTATGTAGGAACCACTGAGCAGATTGGAAAAATTGAAAGAGGTCAGTTCGATCTGGCAGGAGCATTTACAGCTATTCGTACAAATGCTGAAAACTTGCATGCAATGGGAACGGAATTGAGTTCTAATGAGATTTCCTTGAATGATGGACAGAATATTTTTCGCGTAAATGGAATTTCGGATTTTGAACCTAAAGTAGCTGTGGAAAACGGTAAAACGGTTGTATTTAATATAACACCTGATGGTAATAATTTTAAGTTGGTAGGACAGAGCACATCTGGCATTGATAATTACCCGGAAGCAGATAATGCAAATTTGTTAGTGTATAATTTTGGAACATATGATGGAACTATTACTTTATCTACTACAAGAGGAACGATTCTTGCACCATGTGCTAAGGTGATTCTCGAAGCAGGAAATAATTCAGGTAGAATTGTAGCTGCAAATTTGCAAACGCAAGCAGAGTGTCACTTTAGTGGAAATGAGTGGCATCCCAGTGAAGAGCCTACGCCGACCGTGACACCGACACCTACGCCGACCGTGACGCCAACGGCAACACCAACGGCAACACCAACGGCAACGCCAACGGCAACACCAACGGCAACGCCAACGGCAACACCAACGGCAACACCAACGGCAACACCAACGGCAACACCAACGGCAACGCCTACGGCAACACCAACGGCAACACCTACGGCAACGCCAACGACAACACCGTCGACAACTCCTGACAACAACCCGACACCTACTCCGACTCCGGGCGCTCCGGATACGACGCCAACCCCGGATGATCCCGGTACCCCTGCGGATCCTGTAACACCCGAGGCACCGCAGGTACTTGGTGCGAGACGCCGCAGAATGGTGACGATCGAGGATGATCCGACACCTTTGGCAGACAGAGCAGTCCTCGGAGCATCGAGACGGCCGCAGACCGGCGACGCTTCCGATGCATGGAATCTTGGTTTCGCCTTATCCTTGACAGGTCTGGGAGCATGGCTTATCCTTAAGAAGAAGCAATAAGAACAGTAATGACATATAGTTACCATAAATTCATGAAAGAGGGTAAACAAATGAAAAAAAGATGGATGAGTCTGATTCTGACAGTAATCATGATGCTTAGCCTGGCAGGCTGCGGCAGGAATGCAGATCTGTCCTCTGTCAGCCGTGATCCGGCGGACAGCGACGGAACCGTATGGTTCGATGAAGAGGCGGTGGCGCTGGCAGGATCTGTACAGAGAGCCGGCATGAGCGAAGCAGAGATTGCCCGGGCCAATGAACTTCGCACCATGGCAACCGATGCACTGGCACTGGTGAATGCGAAGAGAGCAGAGAATGGACTTGCGGAGCTTACCTGGAGCAACGGACTGGAGTCCTGCGCTATGGTAAGAGCACAGGAAGCTGCTTCCAAATTCTCTCATACCAGACCGAACGGCAGAGACTGGTATACCGTGAACAGTGAACTGATGTGGGGTGAGAACCTGGCGAAGGGATATGATTCCGCACAGAGCGTGGTAGATGCCTGGATGGCTTCTCCCACCCATGCAGCGAATATCCTGGCAGGCGATTTTACGACCTGCAGCATTGCTGTCTATGAGACAGGTGGAAAACTGTATTTTGCACAAGAATTTGGTTATTGATCCCAAAAAGTTTCTGCCTAATGGGACAGAAAAATATAAATAAACAGACAAAACAGGGAAAGAGTTGATATTTTTTGAAATATTAACTCTTTCTTTGCACTCATAAGGTAGCAAAAAGGTTCGGAAAATGTTATAATGATGATACAGCAGTAGTGTTAGCAGCATTGCAGAAAAATGCCGGCTTGAGAAGGTGGAGAGACATCTCGCCGGAGAAAAGAGGTACATTATGAGTGCAAAAACTACACAGAAGGGACAAAAGCGTCAGACCAATGGTAAGACCACGATCCGCGAGCGGCTGCAGAAGGCAATCCGGCGGCTGGTATTGCTATCGATCGTATCATTGGTCATTGTGTCTATGATCATGAATCTGTCAGGTACCCTGAGCAGACTGAAGGCTGATATGCAGGAGATCGCAAAGCTGTCAGCGGATCGGATCCGTCAGGAATTAACGGTATCGGAGACGATCGTATCTGAGCTGGGATGCAGCTATCAGCTTTCCGCGGCTGTATTTACACCGGCACAGAAGCAGGAGTATATTAATCAGCGCGTGGAAGTTTATGGAATGGTCAGGGGGAAGCTGATCGGAAGTAATGGTATCTGTGCCGCTGACGGAACGGATTATAATGATCGTGAGTATTTTAAACGGTCCATGCAGGGAGAAGTGGTGGTATCGGATCCCGTAATTGCCAAGACAGACGGAAAACTCAGCGTGATCATATCTGCACCCGTCTATGAAGGCGGAGATAAAGACGGTGAGATCATCGGCGTGGTATTTGTAGTACCGGATCCGGAGTTCTTAAATGATATTTGCGCAGCCATTTCTATCAGTGAGCATTCCGGATGCTACCTGTTGGGGTCTACGGGTATTACGATCGCACATAGTGATTCCGCCATTGCCCAGGAGCAGAAAAATAATATTGAATTGTCACAGACAGACAGCTCACTGAAGGGAATTGCTAAAATAGAGCAACAGATGCTTAAGGGTGAGACAGGATACGGAACCTATTTCAGAAAAGGTGCTTATACATTACAGGCGTATGCCCCGATTGATGGTACTGACGGCTGGATGGTGGCTGTAGATGCACCGGTTACGGATTTCCTGGGTTCCGTTGTAACAGGCATTATCATAGGTGCTGCGATCGGTGTGATCGCAGTGGCATACAGCATTTACAAGGCAAAACAGATCGGACAGCGTATCGGGGAGCCGGTGGCACAGTGCACAGACAGAATACAGCTGTTAGCACAGGGTGATCTGCATACTCCGACACCGAAGGTAGAGACCGGCGATGAGCTGCAGATACTTGCGGAGGCGACCGCCAGCCTTTCCGATAATTTGCAGCAGGTAATCGGTGATACGGACTATCTGTTGGGAGAAATGTCTGAGGGCAATTTTGCGATCGTAAGTAATTGCAGGGAAGCCTACATAGGAGATTTCAGCGGATTACTGGAGTCTATCCGCAAGCTGAATCATAAGCTCAGTGAGACACTGGGTGAGATCAAAAATGCGGTAAGCCAGGTGTCTGCCGGCGCGGGGCAGATGGCGGATGCCGCACAGGGACTGGCAGAGGGTGCTACAGACCAGGCCGGTTCTGTGGAGGAACTGCAGGCGACCATTACGAACGTCACTGAGATCGTGGAGAAAAATGCCAAGGCTCTCGGAGCATCTTATGAGAAGGCAATGGAATATCAGCAACAGGCCAGAACCAGTGGAGAAGAGATGAAGGGACTGACCGATGCTATGCAGCGGATCAATGAGACTTCCAAGCAGATCAGTGATATTATCGGTGAGATCGAGGATATCGCATCCCAGACGAACCTGTTGTCCCTGAATGCAGCAATTGAAGCTGCCAGAGCGGGGGAAGCCGGAAGAGGTTTCGCCGTGGTGGCTGAACAGATCCGGAAGCTTGCGGATGACAGTGCACAGTCCGCGGTACATACCAGGGAACTGATCGAAACCTCGCTGCAGGAGATTGAAAAAGGAAATCAGATCACGGATAAAACGGCGGAAGCTTTGCAGAAAGTGGTGGAAGGTATTGAGGATCTGGCGAACGAGTCCAAGAAAGCCATGGAAGAATCCAATGCACAGGCAGATGCCATGGCCCAGATCGAACAGGGCATCGAGCAGATATCTACGGTGGTACAGAACAACTCCGCTACCGCAGAGGAGACTTCCGCTACCAGTGAAGAACTGTCTGCTCAGGCGACCAACATGAACGAACTGACAGATGCTTTCCAGTTAAGAAACGAGAAATAATCGGTGACGGTTATCATCAAGCCGGACATTTCCGCATACAATGCATAGAAACAAGCATTGGAGAGCAGCCGTGTTCGAGAAGCAGAATATACAGGAAACCATAAGTAAACTAAATAGTGACACAGTGAAAGGTCTTACCGAAGGTGAGGCCTTTCGTCGTTTACGGCAAAATGGCAGGAACGAGATGAGAGCTGCGCGGAAAAAGACAAAGATACAGCTTTTTCTGGAGCAGTTGAAGGATCCGCTGATCTACATATTATTGATTGCAGCGGTGGTATCCATTCTCCTGGGAGAAGTCAGCGATGCCTTGATCATCGGTACGGTGGTCCTGGTAAATGCGCTAGTGGGAATGCTCCAGGAGGGAAAAGCTCGAAAAGCACTGGAAGCGTTAAGAAAACTTACTACTCCCCGGACGATCGTGATCCGCGACGGCATCCGAAGAGAGATCCCCGCGGCGGAACTGGTGACAGGAGATCTGGTGGAGCTGGAGGCAGGGGCACGGGTTCCTGCGGATATCAGACTGACCAGAAGTGCGAACCTCCAGGTGGAAGAATCCGCGCTCACCGGAGAATCTGTCCCGGTGGAGAAAGATGCCCTGTTCCTGGCAGACTGCAGGCAAGAGATCCCGTTAACCGAACGGGTCAATATGGTCTATATGTCCACAGTGGTGACGAACGGTCATGGGGAAGGGCTGGTGGTGGCCACCGGCATGGATACGGAGATCGGCAGGATCGCTTCCATGATCACGGATACGGAAGATGAGATGACACCATTACAGAAGCGGCTGGGAGATCTGGGGAAGCTATTGAGTATTCTCTCTCTGGGGTTGTGCGCCGGACTGTTTTTGCTGGCGGTATTTCAACATAGAAATATTCCGGAGATGCTTCTGGTAGCGATCTCACTTGCGGTTGCCGCAGTACCGGAAGGGCTGCCGGCAGTAGTCACGATCTGCCTGGCCCTGTCAGTGACCAGAATGGTCAAAGTGCACACCATCATTCGAAGACTTCCTTCGGTGGAGACACTGGGAGCGGTCAGTGTGGTCTGTTCGGATAAGACAGGAACACTTACCCAGAATCGACTCACTGTGGAGAAATGCTGGTGGTACGACGTGATGGAGGATGTCACGGGGACAGGTGGCAGAGGGGAACACCGCATTCTGCCGGAGCTGTTGAGAGGGATGCTTTTGTGCAATGATGCTTCGCTGCGGGGAGAGCAGCGCATCGGAGATCCCACGGAGCTGGCACTTTTAGACTTTGGGGCGAAATACGGTCTGCAGAGAGAGCGGCTGGAGCGGCAGTATCCCCGCTTTGATGAGATCCCCTTTGATTCCGAGCGGAAAATGATGACGACCTGTCATAGGCTTCCCGGTGGCAGATCCGGGAGAGGGATTGCCTATACCAAAGGGGCTCCGGATGTGATCCTGCAGCACTGTACCCATATTTTACAGGAAGGAAGGAGCGTTCCCATGACCTCCATGCAGCGGAAGCGGATAGGTGAGGCTGTGGAACGGATGAATTCCCTCTCTCTTCGGACACTGGCAGCGGCACAGAGTGAAGACTGCAGAGGTGGGGAAGAGGGAATGACGTTCCTTGGTATCGTGGGAATGCGGGATCCCGCCAGACCGGAGGCTGGGGAAGCCGTGGAGATCTTCCGTCATGCGGGGGTGACCACGGTGATGATCACGGGAGATCATGTGGATACTGCCTATGCCATTGCCAGACAGCTGGGGATCGCGGGACACCGCAGCCAGTGTATTACGGGCAGAGAACTGGAACGGCTGGATGACACTTCTTTTTTAAAGAGAATTAAGGACTTAAGAGTCTATGCAAGAGTCACGCCTGCACAGAAGGTGCGGATCGTGAAAGGGCTACAGCTAAATGGGGAGATCGTGGCGATGACCGGTGACGGGGTCAATGATGCCCCCTCCTTAAAAGCGGCGGACATTGGTGTGGCTATGGGAACCGGAGTGGATGTCGCCAAACAGGCAGCGGATATGATCCTTGCAGATGATAATTTTGCCACCATTGAAAAAGCCATCGAGGAAGGCAGAGGTGTCTATGAGAATATCCGGAAATCGGTGATTTTTCTGCTATCGTCCAACCTGGGAGAACTGATGACCATGTTTGTGGCGGTGGCAATGGGGCTGGCATCTCCATTAAAATCCAGCCATATCCTTTGGATCAATCTGATCACGGATTCCCTTCCGGCACTGGCGTTGGGAGTGGATAAAAATGACAGCAAAAGCCTGATGCGCTGCCCGCCCAGAAAAGCATCGGAGAGCCTGTTTGCCAGAGGAGGAATAGCATGTACGTTGTTCTATGGAGCATTGATCACCGTGATCGGACTGGCGGCATTTCTGGTGCTTCCCTGCGGGATCCTGGCGGCGGAAGGGGAGCTTGTGGGCAATCCGTTTACCTGGGTAGAACGCCTCAGGGAACTGATGTCTCGGGAACAGATACTGGCGAAATCGCAGACCTATGCATTTACTGTGCTGGGAATGTGCCAGCTGTATCATGCCATCGGCATGCGTGATGTACAGAAGTCCGTATTTGCCATGAGCCCCCGGGATAATCTGCTGATGGTGGCAGCATGTATCATCGGTTTCATCCTGCAGTTTGCCGTGACGGAGATCCCATTTCTCATCCGGGCTTTCGGCACGTCGCATCTGTCGGGACAGGAGTGGCTCCTGTTAAGTGTACTGGCAGCATTTCCGCTGTTTGCGCATGAGGTGATAGTGTTGTTTACAAAAAATTAACAAAATCCTTGCATGGAGTTTATGGTCAATTGTTACAATAAAAGTGATCATAAACTATCGTGGGAGGGCAAAATGATGAAAACAATCCGGAAAACAGCAATTGTAATGCTTCTGTTCGTTTATTTTCTGACCTATGGTGTGCTGCCGCAGGTGTTGGCAGCCGGTAAAGACACTCCCATGATCGTGGTGGCTCACCGGGCAGGGGCTAAGGTAGCCCCGGAGAATACGCTCGCGGCACTGGAGCAGGCCATCCGGGACGGAGCCCCCATCGCCGAGATCGATGTACAGCAGTTATCCGACGGGACACTGATCGTGATGCATGACAGCAATTTCAAGCGTACTGCGGGCGAGGATGTCTGTGTGTGGGATACAGAGGCAGACGTGCTTTCTACACTGGAAGTGGGAAGTACATTTTCTGCAGCATACAGAGGAGAACAGATCCCGACACTGGAAGAGATGCTTGCCTGTGCCGAGGACCGGATCACATTAATGATCGAATTAAAATACTCCGGGCAGGAGCAGGAACTGGAGGAGAATGTCCTTGCGCTGCTTCAGGAGTATGATATGGTGGACGAATGCATCATAGGATCCATGAATAGGGGAATCCTGCAGAGAGTAAAGGAACTGGAGCCGGACATCTCCACAGTATATATTGCCCATGATCTGGGAGAGGATGACTATGATCTGGATTATGCGGACAGCTATAGCATCGAAGGGAAAAATCTTACAGCAGACATGGTGGAAGCCATCCATTACGAAGGAAAATCCGTATATGGCTGGACAGCCAACACCTCCGGTGCCATGCGGCAGATCGTGGATAGCGGAGCGGATGGAATTGTCACGGACGATGTGCGCCTGCTACAGGCATTTTTGAGAGAAAATGCTTGCCGCAAAGCGTTTGAAAGTGTATACTAAATTATTAGGTATGAGGGGATGAAAGAGGTTAGACATGGGAAAAATATGGGAATTTTTTGAACATCTGGATGAGTATGTGTATGTATCGGATCCGGAGACGAATCAATTAGTATATATGAATCAAAAAGCTTTGAAGAGCTATGGCTTTCAGAGTAAGGAAGAGATTGTCGGGTTAAAGTGCTATGAGGTGTTACAGGGGAATTCCGCTCCCTGCAGTATCTGCAATAATGAGCAGCTCAGACCCGGCTATTTTAAGGAATGGGAATATTACAATCCGGTAGTAAAAACGGATTTCCGTATCAAGGATACCCTGGTGGAAGACGATGGCAGAATGCTGCGCATGGAGATCGCTATTGACTGTGGGCATTCCGGGGACAGGGAAACCTCTATGGATTACCATGAAATGGAAGCAGCAATGAATCAGGCGATCCGTGTTGCACTCAGACAGGAAACTCCGAATCAGACTTTGGAGGTATTGCTGGAGCTTCTGGGGAAAACAATGGAGGCAGACCGTACCTATATTTTTGAAAAAAATGATCATGGCCATGATGATAATACATATGAGTGGGCAGCCAGAGGCGTGATACCGGAAAAGGATAATCTGCAGGATCTGCCTCCGGAGGTTTGTGACCAGTGGTATCAGAAGTTCGCAGGGAATCAGAATATTGTGACAGAGAACCTGAGCGAGATCCGGGATACAGATCCCGAAATGTATGAAGTACTGTCGAGACAGAATATTCATTCATTAGTAGTCGTACCATTATATGATGATGAAAAAGTGATCGGTTTCTATGGAGTGGATAACCCTCCGGCAAAATATATCGATTTTGCATCGGAGATCCTGCAGATCATGGGACATTTTATTGTATCTTCCATAAGACGCCGTAATCTCGTGAGAAGGCTGGAGATCATGAGCTATACGGATCCGTTGACCGGATTTGGAAACCGTTATGCCATGGAAAAATATGTGTCTGGGATTCTTCCTCAGACGAAGATTGGCGTGGTGTATTGCGATGTTACCGGTCTGAAGCGTGTTAATGATGAAGAAGGACATTCGAAAGGAGATCAATGGATCCTCAGAGCCTGTGACTGCCTGCGGGGAACCTTGAAGGAATTCGACCTGTTCCGCATCGGCGGAGATGAATTCGTAGCTCTGTGCAGAGGCATGGAGGAGGGAGAGCTGTACCGTGAAGTAGAGGAACTGCGGACAGAGCTTGACCGGAAGAAGGTCACCATGGCTGTCGGAGCCGCAGTGAATACGCTGGGGGCAGTCGGATTTGATCATCTTCTGACAGAACCGGAGCGGCGTATGTATCAGGACAAGGCAGAATATTATAGGAAGAGCGGATTGAACCGCAGAAGACAGTAAGCCCGCATATGATCGTTAGGAGAACCGGATGAAAATAGCGGTATGTGATGATGACAAAGGCTGCCTGGATAGTATGAAGCGGTTGCTTGCAGGATATCCGGGAATCAGCAGAACAGAATACTACCAGAATCTGTCTCAGCTCTCTGAGGCATTGGAAAACGGCATGGGTTATGATCTCGTGCTGATGGATATCGAATGGGAGGGCAATGAGCAGGATGGGATAGCGTATGCGGCGCAATATAACGCACGCAGTCCACAGACCTGGTTTATTTTTGTGACGGCATATAATGATAAATTTTCTGAGAAAATCTTCTGGGAGAAGGTCAATCTGTGCGGTTTCCTGGTAAAACCGGTCCGGAAGGAACATCTGGAAAAGCTTTTGGACAAAGTCAGAGAAAAAATATTCAGCAGCGAGGCACTGATCCTGCAGCATGGAGGAATCACGGAGAAAATTGCTAACAGTCAGATCCGGTATATAGAGAGCAATGCGCATCAGCTGTTAATACATACAATTTCCGGAGAAGTCGCTTTATATGAAAAGCTGGATGTCTATGAGAAAAAGTTGTACAAGGATTTTCTGCGGGTACATAAAAGCTTTTTGGTGAATATGCAGTATATCCGCAGGATTGAGATGAAGGAGGTTACACTGCAGGACGGAACCGTGCTTCCTGTAAGCAAGACCAGATACAGTGTTTCCAGAGATAAATATTTTCGTTATATGAGGGCAATGCTATGATATGCTATATAATGTGTATCCTGTTGTGGATCGCGTATCTGTGGCTGGACTGCATGGTGGTTGCTTATGCGTTTGAACCGCGCAGGGATAGTGTCAGACAGGCAGGCATCATTCTGGGCCTGATGGCAGTACAGTTGCCGGCAGCTGCACTGAAATTTTTGTTTAACGATAATGTGCTTGTTCGTTATGGCGCCATGATAGCGGTCGGTATCGTCACCGTAGCATATGCAGCTGTATTTCTGAAAGGAACGATAGGCCAGAAAGTGCTGTTTATGCTATGCGAATATCTGACAGCTATGCTGGCGGAAATGCTCAGTATCGGTATTTTGAACAAGTATATGGAGCAAAAGCCACAATTGTCTTACTATACACCGACAATGGTATTGTTGTTATCGGTAGTATTGACAGTGACAGCCATATTTTTTCTGATTTTTCTGGTCGTATGGAAGAAAATTGTCGAAAAAGAATCCTTTGACGTCAGTATTATTATTGTGTTCAGTGTATTTCCTGTCAGCCAGCTGCTTATGATCACTGCGATCAATGAGCAGGTATTCCGGAATATGACGCTGTATACCGGGTGGATACTGGCAGCGGCCATACTGGGCTCCGTTGCAGACGGTGTGTTGTTGTATACCCTGCTTCGCCAGCAACAGCTGCAGGAGCTGAAACTTCGTCTCAGCGAGGTACAGAGTACCTGGGAAATTGCCGAGAATCATTATCATGAGATTGAAAACAGGCGGGAAGAATTCGCCAAGATCCGGCATGACATGCGCAACCAGCAGATGGTGCTGCAGGAGCTGTTGCATCAGGGGGAATATGAGAAGGCGGAAAAAATGCTGGAGACATTGACCGATACGGTGGCGGCTACGACGGAATACCTCTATTGCGGTGACCCTGTATTCAATGCCATCATGGGGGAGACCGAGAAGGCCTGCCGGGAGAAAAGGATTGCCTTTCAATACGATCTGGAGATTCCCCAAAAGCTGAAGCTGGATCCGGTGGCAATCTGCAGTATACTGTCAAACCTAACTAGAAATGCTGTGGCAGCAGCGGAAATGACGGAGAGAGAAGAAGCGTTTTTGTCCGTAAAGGCGGCAGTAAAAGGGGACTATCTGCATATCTGCGTGGAGAACAGCAGAGCAAAAAAGCTTCCCGGAAGGCCGGGGAGAAAAGGCTATGGACTGGAGATTCTGCATGATCTGGTGGAACGCAATCACGGACAGATCGATGTACAGCCCGGTGAAGGAAGCTTCCGGGTGGATGTTACCGTAGAGAATTTTTGAGAATTTCTATCAGGCAGTTTCCTTGACAGGAGCTGCTTTTTTATTTATTATTTATATGAGTTAGGAACAACTAACCAAAACAATATACAGGAGGTGAGCAATTTTTGAGTCAGGAAACATGGGAGATCCTGTGCGGAATGAAAACAGACGATGTGGAATTGCAGCTGGCATTGCAGTGCGCACCGCTTATTACAGGACTTAAAATATCCAATCTGCTGACGATTTCATCGGACGGCTTTTGTCTGGTAGAGAAGATCATCTCAGGAAGTTTTATTTCCATGTATCCGTTATTGGAAACGGAAGAAAAAACAGTCATACTGCTGTATCAAAAGGAACGGCTGGAGAAATATCTGCGAATGATGCAGGTACAGAAGCTGCTGACAGAGGAAGGGTATCCTTCCTGTCTGCTGGAAGATATTCTGCCGGTCTTGTGCGAAAAGTATGAGGCTTATGCAGAAACCAAAAATGATTTTCCCCATGAGCTGGGGTTACTTTTGGGGTATCCACCGGAGGATGTGGAAGGATTCATCAGACACCGTGGGAAAAATTGCCTCTGTACCGGGTACTGGAAGGTATATGCGGATAAAGAGAGGAAACTGCGGCTTTTTGAAAAATATGAATATGCAAAGGAAAATTTGATTCAGCTGCTGCATTATGGATTAAAAATGACGGAGATCATAGAGATCTGCGGAAGTACAGCAGCATAAAAGGAACAAAAAGTGCGGAAAACGGAGGAAAATGAAATGGATAAGATTTATGTAGTATTTTGGACACAGGGCGGCAATACCCAGGCAATGGCGGAAGCCATCGGAGAGGGAATCCGGGAGGCTGGAAAAGAAGCGGAAGTAGTATTCGTGACAGGAGCGGATATAGAAGCACTGAAGGCGGCACCCAAATTTGCTCTGGGATGTCCGGCCATGGGCGCGGAGGTGCTGGAAGAAGCGGAGATGGAACCCTTTGTATGCGATGTAGAAGGCTTTGCTTCCGGGAAAAAGATTGCGCTGTTCGGTTCTTACGGATGGGGAGACGGTGAGTGGATGAGAGACTGGACCACCCGCATGGAAGCAGCGGGAGCAACGGTGTTAAACGGCGAAGGACTGATCTGCCATGAAACTCCGGATGAGGACGGATTGAATGCATGCAGGGAACTGGGCAGACAGCTGGCTGATGCATAATGGTAATGTGAGAACATAAAATACAGCACATAGAAAAAGGATTCGACATGCGAGATGCCGGATCCTTTTTGCTGTCGGAATTAAGATTTTTTACTGCCGCTGATATAATAGCGCTCCTGCTCCACGGTCTCGGGAACCGGGATGTTGCCATTTTGCAGCTTACGGGTCAACACATCCAGATGATGCAGTCCCTGTGCCACCTTGATCTTACGACGGTCCAGAAGCTCGCTGTAGATCGGATTCTGTGCCAGAGTGGAACAGATCTCTTCCGGGAACGGACAGTAGGTGAACATGATCTGCCGGGCTACTTTATTCAGCCTGGGAGATCCGGCTCCTTCGAAGAGAACCCATATCATATAATCTCTTACAAACATTTCTTTAAAACTGTTCTTCGCACGCTGCAGGCTGGATTTGATTTTTTCCTTAGCTTCAGTGCTCAGATCATGATTCTTGCGATAGAACTGAATATAATCGAAATATTCGCTGGTCATGGATCTGACGGAGACATCGTTCCAGCGGTTGCCCTGTACTCTCTTGCACAGCTCCCAGCGGAATTCACCAGTGAGATGCGTGAAGGTAGTCTTCAGATCTTCGAGATGGAAAATGGAGAATACCATACGCCCCGGACTGTTGCGGCGCTTTCCTTCAATTTCCTGCCACATGACTCCGCGGATGCCGACATTCGGCATGAGGATGATATCCGGCAGATATTCTAAATGTATCGTTTCCTTGCCCATGACATCCAGATGCGCCATGTCCAGACTTTCCCGGTAGAAAGCAGTGTAATCCACCAGACGGATCTCTTCGAGGATCTCTGACACACGGGATACAGTGACATAGGAGCTTTCCAGATCTTTCAGTACATCGTCTGCGCAGAACAGCGGACAGAAGGTAGTGATCCGTCCGAAGGTGATCTTGTTGACCTGCGGGAACATATTTTTAAGCTCGTAATTGACCTTTGCCATGGCGTTGTTCTCCAGGGCTCTCAGCTCAGCATCGGTAATGTTGCCGCCCACTTTCTGCTTATGGATATAGTCGGAATAATCCTGATCGAATTCGTTCCGGCTGGGAGACTTCTGCCCGCGGAAGATCGCCATCAGCCAGTCGTAAAATGTGTAGACGCCGGCGGTACTGTGATCGGTCATGGCTTCCGCCAGACGATACAGGATCACAGCATTTTTCAGACCTGCCAGCTCTTCATCCACATAGCCGAAATATAAAAACATCCGCACCGGCATGGGAATGTCCGGCTGTTTAAGTGTCTGGGTGAACAGGAGCGAATACAGCAGGTAGAATTCTTCGGTCAGCTGCCTGCGAAGCAGTGTGACCTCCTGGTCCTGGGAACTGCGGTCGGAGAGCAGCTTGTAAGCATGCACATGTTGACGGAAGCTGGCTACAGTATCCAGATCGGGACCGGCATATTCCAAAATCGTATTCAGAGAACCTGCCAGCCTGCCGAGAATCTCGGAATCATCTGAAGAACCGGAATCCGCGGAGTCTGCCGATCCCATAAGGCTCAGACTGCTTTGGAAACTCTGGGCTCTGGAGGTGAACAGATTCTGATCTATGAAAGAGAGATCTCCGGCCTTGGACAGCACCCGCTGAATACGATCGTACACTACTTTACTGTCTTCGTTATCCTGCCCGAGCTTGTAATACAGCGAGGTGTAAAAATCAAAAAGGTCATTGCCGGATTCCCGGAAGTAAAATCCACCGATCTGCTGCAGATAGTGGAACTGCTCCTCCAGACTCTGATAGGTGCGCCGGAAATCCAGACTTCCCTTGCGGAGCATGCCGATGGGAAGATCCACTTCCTGAACCATGATGCGGTAATTGTCGGAGGCCAGGATATGGTTTAAACCCATGTAATACCCATTCAGCCAGATATCCGGTGAATCGTCTCCCAGAAAAGCATTGAGTTCATCGAAATGCTCCAGAGAACGTGCCGGTATGCGATAGCGGTCACACAGGGATTTATAGGTGGAGATATCATCGTTCAGGGTGCGGTAGAGCTCACTGCAGTTTAACTCAGAGATCGAGCTGCGGTTTAACAGAATATTGATCTGTCGAAAACAGGACAATAAAAAAAGCCTGGCAACATCCGGATGCTTCTGCAGAATATCGTTCAGGGAATCCAGACTGGTCAAAGGATAGGTCAGGATCGTGGTATCCTCCAGAGTGGTGTAACTGAGCAGATGGATCTCGGAGCAGATCTCACAGATGCCGATGACATCTCCCTTGCCCAGCGGATAAGAACCGCCCGGATAGGAGACATCCACCCTGCCGTTTGTGATCAGGTGCAGTGCCGTCATTGGTTGCCCATAGCTATATATAGTTTTACCTTTCTCTAATACAATTCCAGCCATTCCAGTACCTCTTCTTCATTCGGAAACCTCATGATAATCAATTATACACCATAATACCAACAATTTTCTACTGTACTTTTGATAGAAATGTGATAAAATAAAAATACATATGTGTCACTTTTATATCGACCGAAGAAAAAAGTGATATTTTCAGTAGAAAATGGTGTACGGAAAGGTATGTTGGGGTTATGGAACAGAGCAGTGAATACAGAGAACAATTGCTGGAATCATATAAGCAGGCGGTGAGACCGTTACTTCCCTATCTGCCGTGGCTGGAACAGAGCGCCGGCAAAAAAGCCAGTTCGCTGTACAGCGGGCAGGATATCGGAGTCCATTCTGTGTCATTCCCGGTATATGACGGAACGCTTTTGAATTTCGTGCGGGAAGCCGGGAAGAGTCCTCTGATGGATCGCAATTATGCGTATATATATACCAGACATCGGATCTGTACCCATCAGGACGAACGGAATATGATTCAAAAAGCCGGCTGGAAAGAATGGGACATCTTAAGAGGCATTCTGTCGAAGTATGTTTTAGGCGGCAGGACCAAGGGGAATCTGTGGAGTGAAGCGGTATCGGAGCAGATTTTCTACCTGGTCATCAGACAGATGCAGGAAATTATAGAATTTTGGGATAAATCACCGGCAAACGGTAAGATCTGAGTGGGGAAAGGCAGGACAAGGTTCATGGGAGAAAAATCAGTACAGAAAAAGCGGTACATTGTAGAAAAAGCCAGAGATGTCTTTATGGAGAAGGGCTTTAAAAAAGTAACAATGAAGGATATTGTGGAAGCCTGCGATATCAGCCGCGGAGGTCTTTATCTGTATTTTGAGAGTACAAGTCAGATTTTTATGGAAGTGCTGCGCATGGAGAGTGAAGAGGCGGATGATGTATTTTCCGACAGCATTACGGAGGATGCTACCGCAGCAGATATTCTTCTTCTGTTTTTAAAGGAGCAGAAAAAGGAGCTTCTCCGCAAAAAAAATACGCTGACACAGGCAACCTATGAATTTTATTTTGAAAACGATCTGCCCAAGCGGGATAACATTCTGAAGAAGCAGTTTGATTCCGCAGTGAAGATCATAGAGAAATTGATCGAAGCCGGAGTGGAAAACGGTGAATTTTTGTGTGAGGACTGTGAAGGAACCGCGAGAAATATCATGTTTGTCCTGGAAGGACTGAAGATCTCGGCGCAGACCATCGGTGTGACAGCAGAGGCAGTGGATCGAGAGATCCTGTATCTGTTGCGTGGATTAGGTGTGGAAGAATAAGCAGACAACGTTTGATGATGCTTCAGGGAAGATTTCCTGGAGCATTTTCGCTGTAAAGGAAGGTAAGCAGAGAGGTAAGTTATGATAGAATCGATCATCAGTATGGAACTTCCGGCAGGAGGGCATCTGGCAATCCGCAGGAACCGGATCTGTCCGGAGCAGGAGACGAAACAGTGCCGCCGGATCAGCCTGGTCTCCGGTATCCACGGAGATGAACTGGAAGGGCAGTATATCTGTTATGAGACGGCGAGAAGAGTAAAGGAGCATCCGGAATATCTGAAGGGGATCGTGGACATCTATCCGGCATTGAATCCGTTAGGGATCGATATGGCGAGCCGCACGGTGCCGAGACTGGAGATGGACATGAACCGCATGTTCCCGGGAGATGCTTCGGGGGATATGATGGAGCGGATCACTGCAGCAGTGGTGGATTCCATTATTGGATCGGATATCTGCATGGATCTGCATGCCAGTGATATTTTCGTGCGTGAGATCCCACAGGTACGACTCAGCGAGGATTTCGCCGAGGCCCTGCTTCCCTATGCGAAAATGACCAACGCCGATATGATCTGGATGAATGCTACTGCCACGGTGCACGAATCCACCCTGGCGCATTCCCTGAATCTGCTAGGCGTTCCTACACTGGTACTGGAAATGGGGCAGGGGCATGATATCCACAGATCCTTCGGCAACCAGATCGTGGACGGAATTTTTCACATCATGAGTGAAATGGACATCTGGGAGGGACCGGAACCTGTAGTACAGGAGCCTGCGGTATCCAGTGACGGCGAAGTAGAATTTATCCGCAGCGCGGTGGACGGTGTGTTCCTGCCGTTGATCGAGCACAACCATTATGTGAAAAAGGGAGATCTGATCGGGGAGGTAGTAGACCCGTTTGAGGGCACGGTAAAACAGCAGATCCGTACCGAACGGGGAGGACTTCTGTTTACACTGCGGGCATATCCGGTGGTCTATGAAGGAGACCTGCTGGCGAGAATCCTGACGGAGTGAGAAAATTATGTTTGAAAGAGATATTTATACCATACATTCGACTTACAGAGAAGATATGCATATAAAGGGCTTCCAGTTCGGCAAGGGGGAAAAGTCGGCATGCATCGTGGGAGCAGCCAGAGGAAATGAGATCCAGCAGATGTATATCTGCTCCCAGCTGGTGAAGACACTGCGGGAGTTGGAGAATAACGGCTGCATCAGTGCCGGGAAACAGATTCTGGTGATCCCAACCATTAATGCCTATTCCGTGAACATCAGCAGACGTTTTTTCGGCGTTAAGGAAGCGGACATTAACCGGAGTTTTCCGGGCAATGATTATGGGGAACCGGCTGACCGGCTGACCAATGCACTGCTTACGGAGATCAAAGATTACGTATACGGCATCCAGTTTACGTCCTTCTACCGGCCGGGAGAGTTTGTACCGCATGTGCGTATGATGGAGACGGGATATCAGAATACTTCTCTGGCAAATCTGTTCGGACTGCCCTATGTGGTGGTGAGAAAACCGGTGCCCATTGATACCAAGACCCTGAATTATAACTGGCAGGATGAGATGACGGCAGCTTTTTCCGTCTATACGAACCAGAACAGCCAGATCGATGAGGCAAGCGCAAGGCAGGCTGTGGCAGCGGTCTTACGATTCTTAAAGCGGATGGGACTGATCCGGTACGAGAGCCATTCCGGCTATATCAGTCATGTATTATATGAAAAGGACTTAAGCGATGTACATACGAACCGGGCGGGAATTTTCCGGGGGAAGGTACATGCGGGAGACGATGTACGCTACGGCAATGAGATGGCAGAGATCATAGATCCTTACGACGGATCGGTACGGGAGACCATTCTGGCACCCACCGACGGCATCGTATTTTTTGCCCATACGGAGGCACTGATCAGCGAGAAGGATATTGCCTATCGGCTGATCCACAGACTGCACGAATGACGAACCGCTCAAAAAGGCAGGTAAAATCGGTCTAAATTTGTTGTTTTCTGCTATTGTGGGAAAAAAGCTATAATGGTATGATACTATTCAGAACCATGTAAATATAATCAGATGTTCGTCAAAGGCTCGCATTTGTAAGGGCATCTGATTATATTTATATGGTGAGATAACCACATGAGCAAAAAGTAAGCATCGTAAGATGCGGTTTTGCGAATGGGGTTCTGAATAGTATCGCATAGTATAAAATTATTATCGGAGGAGAGACATGGGCAACGTAAGACGTATCTATGTAGAGAAAAAGGAACCTTATGCCGTCAAGGCAAAAGAGCTGCATGATGAACTGAAAAATTATCTGGGCATCGATGTGGCAAAGGTTCGTGAGTTTATCCGCTATGATGTGGAGAATATTTCGGATGAGGTGTTTGCAAGAGCCTGCAAGACTGTATTTTCCGAGCCTCCCGTAGATGATCTGTATGAAGAGACCATCGAGATTCCCGCGGATGCAAAAGTATTTTCCGTAGAGTTCCTTCCCGGACAGTTCGATCAGAGAGCGGATTCCGCAGTGCAGTGTGTGAAGTTCTTAAAAGAGGACGAAGAACCTGTGATCCGTACCGCAGTCACCTATATGATCGAAGGACAGGTGTCCGACGAAGAATTTTCCAAGATCAAATCTTACTGTATCAACCCTGTAGATTCCAGAGAGACCGGCATGGAGAAGCCGGATACTCTGATCACGGTGTATGATGATCCCGCTGATGTTGCTATTTTTGATGGTTTCAGAGATATGGACGAAAGCAGCCTGAAAGCGCTGTACGAATCTCTGGGACTTGCCATGACATTCAAAGATTTTAAACATATTCAGAATTATTTCCACGATGATGAGAAGAGAGATCCTTCCATGACGGAGATCCGTGTACTGGATACCTATTGGTCCGATCACTGCCGCCACACTACTTTTTCCACCGAGCTGACCGACGTGGAATTCGGTGAGGGTTATTATCGTTCTCCCTTAGAGACCACTTACCAAAGCTATCTGGATACCAGAGAAGAAATCTTTAAGGGCAGAGAGGATAAGTTCGTCTGCCTGATGGATCTGGCGCTGATGGCAATGCGGAAACTGAAAAAGGACGGCAAACTTGACGACATGGAAGAATCTGATGAGATCAATGCCTGCTCCGTAGTGGTTCCCGTGGAGATGGATTACGGCGACCACAGAGAGACCGAGGAGTGGCTGGTATTTTTCAAGAACGAGACCCACAATCATCCTACAGAGATCGAGCCTTTCGGTGGCGCTGCCACCTGTTTGGGCGGTGCTATCCGTGATCCTCTGTCCGGTCGTGGCTATGTATATCAGGCGATGCGTGTCACCGGTGCAGCAGATCCTACCGTTCCCGTATCCGAGACACTTCACGGCAAGCTGTCCCAGAAGAAACTGGTAAGAGGCGCAGCCAGCGGTTATTCCTCTTACGGTAACCAGATCGGTCTGGCTACCGGATTTGTAAAAGAGATCTATCATCCCTCTTACGTGGCAAAGCGTATGGAAATCGGTGCTGTTATGGGCGCTGCTCCCCGCAAAAATGTCATCCGTGAGACCTCCGATCCCGGTGATATCATCATCCTCCTCGGCGGACGTACCGGACGTGACGGCTGCGGCGGTGCTACCGGATCCTCCAAGGTACATACCGATACCTCCATCGAGACCTGTGGTGCCGAGGTACAAAAGGGTAATGCACCTACCGAGCGTAAGATCCAGAGACTGTTCCGCCGAGAGGAAGTCAGCCGTCTGATCAAAAAATGTAATGACTTCGGTGCCGGCGGTGTGTCCGTTGCCATCGGTGAGCTGGCAGACGGTCTGACCGTAGATCTGGACAAGGTACCTAAAAAGTATGCCGGACTGGACGGCACGGAACTGGCAATTTCTGAGTCCCAGGAGCGTATGGCAGTGGTCGTAGACCCTAAGGATGTGGATACTTTCTTAGACTATGCCAAGGAAGAGAACTTAGAGGCTGTTCCCGTGGCGGTAGTTACCGAGGAGCCGAGACTGGTACTGAACTGGAGAGGCAAGCCTATCGTAGATCTGAAGAGAGCTTTCTTAGATACCAACGGTGCGCACCAGGAGACCAGAGTAAAAGTCTGTCTCTTATACACATCTGACGCTGCCGACGACTAGTCGAGTGTAGA
>ENA-OZKX01000094-OZKX01000094.1-human-gut-metagenome-genome-assembly--contig:-NODE-94-length-43297-cov-8.381203_pt1 | contig 43297 bp, 36 predicted proteins | sample MGYA00244831_ERZ653774 | MGnify/ENA primary metagenome ERZ653774 (study PRJEB26926, sample SAMN06165314) | human gut metagenome | biome: ENVO:00009003; feature: ENVO:2100002; material: ENVO:00002003...
AACCCGCCTTAACGGCTTGGGAAGCCGCTGTAATACCGATATACCAACCCTGCGAATGGAGAGAGTATATCATATCTTTCGTGTCATTTCAAGGCGAAATATTCATGTTGGCACAATTCCTTTCATATTCTTTGCCAAACGAAGAAAGGAGCTCCGCCATGAAACGAATGTTACCGATGATCCTGCTGCTTGCGCTGCTTTTGTGCGTCCCCGTGCGCGCCGACGAGCTCACGCTCGACGCCCCCTCCGCGCTGCTCATGGAAAAGCAGACCGGCACGGTGCTCTTTGCCAAGGATGAGCACACGCCGCGCGAGGGCGCGAGCGTGACAAAGGTGATGACGCTTCTGCTCACGATGGAGGCCGTCGACTCCGGCGCGCTCTCATATGACGATGCCGTCACGGGCAGCGCGCACGCCGCGTCCATGGGCGGCAGCCAGATCTGGCTCAAGGAGGGCGAGCAGATGCGCGTCGAGGACCTCATCAAGGCCGTGTGCGTCGTCTCCGGCAACGACGCGGCCGTTGCGCTCGGCGAGCACCTCGCAGGCAGCGAGGAAGCGTTCGTCGCGCGCATGAACGAGCGGGCGAAGGAGCTCGGCATGAACGACACGCACTTTGTCAACTGCACGGGCCTTCCCGCAGAGGGGCACGTCACCTCCGCCTACGATATCGCGCTCATGTCGCGCGAGCTCATCCTGCATCACCCCGATATCCGCCGCTTTACGACGATCTGGATGGATTCGCTGCGCGACGGGCAGTCCATGCTCGTCAACACCAACAAGCTCGTGCGCTTTTACCCCGGCGCGACGGGACTCAAGACCGGCTCGACAAGCACGGCCAAATACTGCATCAGCGCGACGGCGGAAAAAGACGGCATGGAGCTCATCGCCGTCATCTTGGGCGGCAGCACGAGCGACAAGCGCTTTGCCGACGCCAAGGCGCTTTTGAACTACGGCTTTGCGTCGTATGCGCTCGTCACCGCTGCGCCGGAGTCGCCGCTGCCCGCCGTGCCCGTGACGCTCGGCACACAGAAGACGGTCCAGACCGTTCTGACGCCGGACAACGCCCTGCTCCTGGAGAAAAACCGCGCGGGCGGACTCACCCAGTCGCTCGCGCTGCCCGAGACGCTTGAAGCGCCCATCGAGGCCGGTGAACCACTCGGCACGCTCGACATTTTCGACGCGGGCGGCACGGCGGTCGCGTCCCTCCCGCTGCTCGCGGGCGAGAGCGTCGCGCGCGTGACATGGTGGCAGCTCTTCTGCCACTGCATGGAAGCGGCGTTCTGCGTCGGTTGACAAAAGTTGACGTTCTTACCAATTTTTTTGCGCTTTTTCGCTTTATTTCGTCGTGATTGAACAGTTTTTTGTTCGTCAGCGCAGAAAAACGCGTTTCCCGCTTGACAGAATCGAGAAAAGGTGTATACTGCAAGCAATTTCATAAGTCTTGATAGAGGCGCGGCTGACAAGAGTAGCCCCCGATAAAACGGCAGGAGACCGTGGGGTGCGAAAGGGGACGCCGCCGAAGGGTCGATGAAATTCCTGTTTTGTCGATACTTGGGTCGTCGGGAAATACCCGGCGGACTGTCGTCCGAAAGGACGGAGTGCTGTCATGATCGACGCAGTCAGGAGCTTCGATGTTTTTCTCATCGGTTTTTGATGTTTTGTGTTAAGTCATGATAGAAATCATGGCTTAATTTTTTTGCTCTGTGCTTGTGACACAGGAAAGGAGAAACATCATGCAATTCGTCGGAACCTTCTGGGCGCTCGTGCCCCCCATCATCGCCATTACGCTGGCACTGATCACCAAGGAGGCGTACTCGTCTCTCTTCATCGGCGTTGTGATCGGCGCGCTGTTCGCCTGCGACTTCTCCCCCGTTGCAACGATCGATATGATCGTCAACGACGGCATCATCACCGCCGTTTCGGATAACGCGGGCATTTTCCTCTTCCTCGTGCTGCTCGGCATCATCGTGGCGCTCGTCAACCTCGCCGGCGGCAGCGCGGCATTCGGCCGCTGGGCGGAAAAGAACATCCACACCCGCGTGGGCGCGCAGCTTGCCACCTTTATTCTCGGCATCCTCATCTTCATCGACGACTACTTCAACTGCCTGACCGTCGGCTCGGTCATGCGTCCGGTCACCGACCGCCACCAGATCTCGCGCCCCAAGCTCGCCTACCTCATCGACGCCACCGCCGCTCCCGTGTGCATGATCGCGCCGATCTCGTCCTGGGCGGCCGCCGTGTCCTCCACGGCCGAGGACCTCGACACCGGTATCTCCGGCATCCAGCTCTTCATCCGCGCCATTCCCTATAACTTCTATTCCCTGCTGACCTTTGTCTTCATCATCACGCTCACGCTGCTCAAGTTCGATTACGGCCCGATGCGCGGCTTTGAAGAGCGCGCCCGCAATACCGGCGACCTCTCCGGCAGCGCCGGCAGCACCGAGGAAAACGCCAACCCCCACGGCCGTGTCATCGACCTTATCCTTCCCGTTATCGTGCTCATCATCACCTGCACGGTCGGTATGCTCTATGTGGGCGGCTTCTTCGGCGCCGATACATCCGGCTGCACGGACTACGCCGGCGACTTCATCGGCGCCTTCGGCAACACCGACGCGTTCGTCGGTCTTCCCTGGGGCGGCATCATCGCGCTGGTGCTCACGGTCATCTACCTCGTCGCCCGCCGCGTCGTCGGCTTCCGCGAGGCCATGGGCTGCATCCCCAAGGGCTTCCAGGCCATGATCTCCCCCATCATCATCCTCACGCTTGCCGTTTCCCTCAAGACCACGCTCAACGCGCTTGACGCCGCGGGCTTTGTCCACGACCTGATGCAGGCGGCCTCCACCGGTCTTTACAATATGCTGCCTGCCGTCATCTTCCTCGTCGCGTGTGTGCTGGCCTTCGCCTCCGGCACGTCCTGGGGCACGTTCGGCATCCTCATCCCCATTGTCACCGCCATCTTCCCCGGCGACAGCGCGCTGCTCTATATCGGCATCTCCGCCTGCTGTGCGGGCGCTGTGTGCGGCGACCACTGCTCCCCCATCTCCGACACAACCATCATGTCCTCTGCCGGTGCGCAGGTCGAGCACGTCAACCACGTGGCAACGCAGCTGCCCTATGCCATCACCGTCGCGTGCCTGAGCTTTGTGTGCTTTGTGCTCGCGGGCTTCGTGCAGAACTGGGTCGTTTGCCTCGCCATCGGCATCGTGCTCACGATCGCCACGCTCTTCGCCATCCGCAACGTGGAGACCCGGAAGGCCCGCATCAAGGATTGATTTTCCCCTCTCTCATCTCTCATCAAGGAACGGACCGGCTCAAAAGGCCGGTCCGTTCCGCGTTCTCGCGTTCTTGTGCGTTTTTCTTTTCTTTCGCCGCCAAATATGCTATACTGAGCAAAACTCAAGCTTTAGGAGGGCCTTTCCATGAGCATTGTCGTGTTAGGCGCTGTTTTTGTCGACATCAAGGGCTATCCCCTCTCTTCCTATATTCCCGGCGGGCGCAACGCAGGCCGCGTGGTGCAGGTGCACGGCGGCGTGAGCCGCAACATCGTCGAGGATATCGCCAATGTCGAGCTGCGGCCGACGTTTGTCAGCCTTGTCGACGAGACGAGCGCGGGCGCGGACGTCATCCGAAAGCTCAAAAGCCATAAGGTCGACACGCGCTATATCCGCGCAACGCCCGACGGCATGGGCACCTGGCTCGCCATTTTCGACAACACGGGCGATGTGACCGCGTCGATCTCGAAGCGGCCCGACCTGAGCCCCATCGCCGATATTCTCGACGAGCAGGGCGACGAAATTTTTTCGCAGGCCGACAGCGTTCTTCTGGAGATCGACATGGAGAAGGACACCGTCAAGCGCACGTTCGCGCTGGCGGAAAAATATCACAAGCCGATCTACGCGGTCGTCTCCAATATGAGCATTGCCATCGAGCGGCGCGACTTTCTGCGCTCGGTGCATTGCTTCATCTGCAACCAGCAGGAAGCGGGCATCCTCTTTTCCGAAAATTACGACGGTCTCACGCCCGACGAGATGCTGCTCATCCTGCGCGACAAAATTCGCGGCGCGCAGATCCGCCGCATGGTCGTCACGATGGGCGCGCAGGGCGCGGTGTTTGCAACGCTCGACGGTGAGGAGGGCTTCTGCCCTGCGAAAAAGGTCGACGTCAAGGATACGACCGGCGCGGGCGATGCGTTTTTTGCCGGCGCCGTCATCGGCCAGACCTACGGCAAGAGCATGATGGAGTCCTGCGAGATCGGCACACGCCTTGCCGCCTCCGTCATCACAACGGGCGAAAACGTCTGCCCGCGCTATCTGCCGAGCGAATTCGGTCTGGATGTTTCCTCTATCGACGACGCACAGCTCGCGCTCGAATTCTGACCGACATATTTTATTTAGGAGGGTCCCATATGAAAAAAGCGCTTTTTCTTGTTCTCTCCCTCGCGTTTCTCCTGACCGCCTGCGGCGAAATGACGCCGCCGGACACATCTGAGCAAAACCCTGCCGGCGATATGCAGGAAACGTCGCTGCCCGAAAGCTGCCTTCTCTACTATGATCTCGGCGAGGCGAGTGTCCTCGCGGAGGATAAATCCCTCCCGCTCGCGCAGAACGCGGGCGACGGGTACGCGACCTCCTACAGCGTGTGGTACGACGGGGCGTATCAGGACCTTGCCCTGCAGGACGGCGACAACGGCATTTCCGTCGCTGACATGACCGGCGGCAGCGCGACGTTCGACTATGGCGCGGGTCTCGTCGTCTGGAATGGCGAGCGCTACCACTGCGCGCACCTGACCGCGCAGGACAGCTACATTCCCAACATCTCCCCCAACATTCCCGGCGGCATTTTGCTGCTTGAGATCAGCGGCGACTGCTGGGCCGACGGCGGCGTGTCTGACGTTGCCTGCTTCACCGGCTTCGGCACGGTCGTCATCTGCGGCAGCGGCGCGCTTCGCATTGGCGGCGCGGGGATCGGTGTCGGTGGCGGCAACCTCCCATCCCTTCCCGGCCTGATCCTCGACGGTGTCTCGTTCAGCAGCGGCGCTATTTTCTTAAATGAGCGTTCGTACAGCGGCGCGCCCGCGCTCTTCGTCCGCTCGGGCAGTCTGGAAACGGATACGCTCGTGCTCTCCGGCGATCTCTGCATTGCAGGCGGCAGCGGAACGGTGCAGTACCTCGACGGCGTTGAAAATGCAGTGTTCCGCGGCGGCTCATTTGAAGTGAACCAGTGGGGAGACACGGTCATCCCCCGGCTTATCCTCTCCGGCGGCGACGCGACGTGCACCGACTGGCTCCCGCAGGGAACGAGCATCGAGGTCGGCGCGGGCACCATGACCGCGAACGGCATCCGCTACTGGGATACCGTCCACGTCTACGACGGCGGCGAGATCGTCGATCTGATGGATTGAACACATATATACTGGGAGAAGGCTCCGGTCTGCCAAAGCAGACCGGAGCCTTCTTTTACCAACAGCCAATCATTCCTTCAGCTTTTCCTCTTCCGCACAGCTGCGCGCGGTTTTCTTCCGCAAGGCGCAGCGCCGCCTCGCGGTCCACACCGTAGACAAAGCGGAACGCATACGGCTTTGTCATCGTAATCGCAGTCACCGTGCCGTCCTTCAGGTAAAACACGATGTCGCGGACATCGTAGTTTCCGTCGTCCTGCGGCGTCTGCGGCTGCCAGACATAGGCGCGGTCGAAGTCATAGGCGGGCTCGCTGTAGCCGCTTTCGTCGCTGTAGCCGTCATAGAGCTCGGACTCGTCTGCCGCGATGCAGTAAAGCGCTTCCGGGTATTCCGTCAGCAGCGCTTCCTCGCTGTCGCCGACCTTGACGCCGCGCGGTGTTCCCACGCCCACAGCACTGGTGCGCAGGTAGCTGATGACCTCGCGCCCTGTTTCGGGGTAGTAGTCCGTCCCGACGACGAGCTGCGCATCCGCGTCGTAATGGCGCGCAAAGTCATAGGGCAGCATCCCGTCGCTGTCGTAGGTCGTATCCTGCGTTTCCCCGTTCGGCTCGTAGTCCGTTCCAAGGCTCAGGAAGCCATCCGGCAGCTCCAGCGTAAAGTTCGCGTCCGGCTGCGGCTCGACCGTCAGGTCTTCCTCCTGCACCAGGGGTTCATCCGGGGCGCCGTCCGACGTTTCCTGCTTTTCTCCGCAGCCTGACGCCAAAAGCGTCAGCGCCGCCAACAGTACAGCAAGCAGCAGTCCGGTGTTTCTTTTCATGTTTTCTCCTTTCTCACAGCCCTCGGCCCTTATGCTTCCTTCAGCTTTTCCTCCAGCAGCTTGAACGCTTCCTCCGCGGACAGCGCGCGGATCTCCGCGCGGCTCTTTTCGCCAAAGTCGAAGCGCTCGGCGACCGTCTCCTCCGGGGAAGAAAAACCGATAAACACCGTGCCGACGGCGTTGCCGCGCTCGTCGCGGTCAGGGCCCGCAACGCCCGTGACGCTGACGGCGAGATCGGCCGTCGTCGCCTTGCGCGCACCCTCGGCCATCGCGCGGGCAACGGGCGCGGACACCGCGCCGTATTCCTCCAGCATCTCCGCCGGAACGCCGAGCACGCGGTGCTTGACCGTATCGGTATAGCTCACCACGCCGCCCATGAAAACGCGCGACGCACCCGGCACATCCGTGATGCGCTTGGCGATGAGCCCGCCGGTGCAGCTCTCTGCCGCGGCAAAGGTCATGCCGCGTGCCTTGAGCAGCTCACAGCAGCGCTGTTCGATCAATTTTTCGTTTTCCGCCATAGTAAAGACTTCCTTTCAGAATTTGATGCGTACAAATTCACGATTCGACATCGCGTGGTCGATAAGGCCCTCGATATCGAGCGCCGCCTCCACCTCGCGGACTTCCTCAAGATTCGGCTTCGTGCGCGGATGCCGCGGCGTAAAGACCGTGCAGCAGTCCTCGTAGGGCAGGATCGAGGTATCAAAGGTGCCGATCTTGCGCGACAGGCGCACGATCTCCTCCTTGTCAAGACCGATGAGCGGGCGCAGAACGGGCAGATCGACCACGTCCTCCGTCACGCGCAGGGCCTCCATCGTCTGCGAGGCGACCTGACCGAGGTTTTCGCCCGTGACGAGCGCCTTGGCCTTGACTTGATCGGCCACGCGCTGGGAGATGCGCATCATAAAGCGGCGCATGATGAGCGTGAAGAATTCCTCGGGGCAGTTTCTTCTGATCTCCTCCTGGATCTCGGTAAACGGCACGATCTGCACCGTCAGCCGCCCGCACCAGGGGACAAGGAGCTTGGCAAGCTCGAGCACCTTCTCCTTCGCCGCGTCGGACGTGTAGGGCGGGGAGAAAAAGTGCACCATTTCGAGCTTGACGCCGCGCTTTGCGATCATGTAGGACGAAACGGGTGAGTCGATGCCGCCGGAGAGCAGGCTGACCGCCACGCCGCCCATGCCAATGGGAAGACCGCCCGCGCCTCCCTCGGCCGGGCCGTGGACATAGGCCGAATCATCGCGGATTTCGATATGGACGACGAGTTCGGGGTCGTGGACGTTGACCTCACACGTCGGAAACGCCTGATGGAGCGCCCCGCCCACCTGCTGGGAAAGCTGAATGGACGTCAGCGGGAAGGTCTTGTCGGCGCGCTTGCTCTCTACCTTGAAGCTTTTCGCCGTGCACATCTCATCGGCAAGGTATTCCTTTGCCGCGCCGATAATCTTCTGCACATCCTTCTCGCAGGGCAGGGCCTTGGAAACGGCGATGATGCCGAAGACCTTCTTGCAGCCCTCAAAGGCCGCTTCAATGTCGCAGTTTTCGTCCTTGGGCTCGACGTAGATGGTGCTCTGCTTGGCGTAGATACGGAAATTGCCGCATTTTGCCACGCGGCGGTTGACGTTCGCCATCAGCTTATCTTCAAAGCTGCGGCGGTTGAGCCCCTTGAGCACGACCTCGCCGAGCTTGCACAGGATCATTTCATGCATTGGTATTGTTCTCCTTATTTTCAATAGCCGCTTCCGCATCGGCGGAGGGCACGGCCGGATTTTCGGTTACTTTGGAGGTAGAAGGCGTTTTCCCCTTCCACAAAAGCCCCAGCGTCAGGCACATCGGTTCGACGGCGGCGAGGAAGACAAGGGCGACATAAAGCCGCGCGCCGGAAAGCAATGCCTCCGCGCCCGCAAGCGCGGGCAGCAGTGACAGCTCCCAGACCACTGCCAAAACACTGCCAAATCCGCCGTCGAAGGAAAGAAGCACCGTCGGATGTGCCAGCAGCGACGCAAGGTTCAGCACGTAGAGCACCATCGCCGCGTTCCAGCAGCGGTTTTTGTCAATGCTCTTCTCCGGCCGCAGTCCCCAGCCGAAGAGGAACGAAAGCGCCGACACATAGACGACGCCAAGTGCGAGCCCGACAGTCGTGGCAAACGTAAAGGACGAGGTCGACCCCGTGCCGCCAAACGCCACGAACAACAGGATAAAAGCCGCGCCCTGCGCGAAATGGCTCAAAAGCGAGATCGCGCCAAGATAAAGATAGTCGTATTTTTTCATCGTGTTCACCCCTGCAAAATGTCCGTATTGCGGTACTGGATGGCCTCGGCCAGATGATGCGCCTCGATGCTTTCGCTGCCGTCGAGGTCCGCAATCGTGCGCGCCACGCGCAGCAGCCGGTCGTGGCTGCGAGCCGTGAGGCCGAGGCGGTCGAACGCGCCCTTCAAGAGCTTTTCGCCCGCCGCGTCCAGCTTGCAGAATTCGCCGACCATCGCAGGCGTCATGTGCGCGTTGCAGGCGACGTTCGTGCCGGCAAAGCGCTCTTTCTGCCGCTCGCGCGCGGCGTTCACGCGCGCTTTGACGTCGGCGGAGGACTCCGCCTTTTCGCGCCGGCGCATGGCCTCGAACTCGACGCTCGGGACGTTCACGTGCAGGTCCATACGGTCGAGCATCGGGCCTGATATCTTCTCAACGTATTTTTCCACCTGCTGCTTCGTGCAGCGGCAGCGCCCTGAGGGGTGGCCGTACCAACCGCAGCGGCAGGGATTCATCGCGCCGACGAGCATAAACCTGCTCGGCAGCGTGATGCTGCCCGCGGCGCGGGTGATGGTGACCTCTCCGTCCTCGATGGGCGCGCGCAGCACCTCGAGCACATCGCGGTGGAACTCCGGCAGCTCATCTAAAAATAAGACACCGTGGTGCGCAAGCGAGATCTCGCCGGGCTTTGGCACCTTTCCGCCGCCGGTCATGGCCGAGGCCGAGAGCGTGTGGTGCGGGGCGCGGAAGGGCCGGTGCAGCAGCATCGGGTGTGCGCTGTCCGTCAGCCCCGCGACCGACCAGATCTCGGTCGCTTCGAGCGCTTCCTCCCTCGTCATATCAGGCAGGATGGACGGAAGGCGCCTTGCCAGCATCGACTTGCCCGCGCCGGGCGAGCCGATCAGCAGGATATTATGCCCGCCCGCGGCGGCGATCTCCAGCGCGCGCTTGACGTTCTCCTGCCCCATGACGTCGGCAAAGTCGGGGCCCGTTTCGTCCGCTTGTACGGCCTGCCATCTCGGATGGGGCGCGAGCTTCTTTTTGCCCTTCAAATGCTCCACAAGGGACACGACATCCGGCACACCGTAGACGGTCACGCCGTCGGCCAGCGTCGCCTCGACAGCGTTCGCCGCGGGAACGTAAAGCGTTTTGATGCCCGCGCGCGCCGCGGCCATCGCCATGGGCAGCACGCCGTTCACCGCGCGCAGCGTGCCGGTGAGCGAAAGCTCGCCGACAAAGGCGGCGTCCTTCGCGGGCGGCCTAATCTCCTCCGCGCAGGCAAGGATGCCCAGCAGGATCGGCAGGTCATAGAGCGTGCCCTCTTTCTTGAGTCCCGCCGGGGCAAGGTTCACCGTGATGCGGGAGACGGGAAACTTCACGCCGCAGTTTTTCACCGCCGCGCGCACGCGCTCGCGCGATTCCTTCACCGCCGTGTCGCCGAGGCCGACGACATCGAACGCAGGCAGCCCGCCGGATAAAAAGCATTCCACCGTGACCTCGTAGCCCGAGATGCCCTGGAGTCCCAGAGAGCGCACCGCTGTGACCATCGTTTCGTCCTCCTTTTTGCACGCGCAGAGGGCGTGCGCTGTCTTTTTTCTGTATCAGTATATCACATTTTTTCCATCAGGCAAATCCCCCTCCACGCATTTTTGCACAAAATGCACAAAAAGAAGAAAAGCTTGCAAAAGTTCCTGAAAAATAAAAGCATTTGAAGTTGTTGTTGCAAAAAAATGAATGTTTTTCCCCCTCTGAGGCGTTTACACGGCGAAAAAAGTGTGCTATAGTATCAGCGTTGAATTTTGCGAATTCACGCAGAACGACCGTCTTTTGACGGTGAAATAAACAGGAGGTTCATTTATGGCAAGAAAAATGAAATCCATGGACGGCAATAATGCTGCGGCTCACGTAAGCTATGCTTTCAGTGAAGTCGCGGCCATTTACCCCATCACGCCGTCCTCCCCGATGGCCGACCTGGTCGACCAGTGGGCCGCAAACGGCCAGAAGAACATCTTCGGCAACCAGGTCAAGGTCGTCGAGATGCAGTCCGAAGCCGGTGCTGCCGGCGCGGTGCACGGCTCCCTGGGCGCCGGTGCGCTGACCACCACCTACACGGCCTCTCAGGGCCTGCTGCTGATGATCCCGAATATGTACAAGATCGCGGCTGAGCAGCTCCCCTGCGTGTTCCACGTCTCCGCCCGTACCGTTTCGACCCACGCGCTGAACATCTTCGGTGACCACAGCGACGTCATGGCCTGCCGTCAGACCGGTTTCGCCATGCTGTGCGAGGGCAACGTGCAGGAGGTCATGGATCTCTCCCCCGTGGCGCACCTGGCCGCTCTTTCCGGCAAGGTCCCGTTCATCAACTTCTTCGACGGCTTCCGCACCTCCCACGAGATCCAGAAGATCGCTGTGTGGGACTACAAGGATCTCGCCGATATGTGCGACATGGACGCTGTCAAGGCCTTCCGCGAGCACGCCCTGAATCCCGAGCATCCCCATATGCGCGGCTCCCACGAGAACGGCGATACGTTCTTCCAGCACCGCGAAGCCTGCAACCAGTACTATGACGCCCTCCCCGAGGTCGTGGAAAAGTACATGGGCAAGATCAACGAGAAGCTCGGCACCGACTACAAGCTCTTCAACTACTACGGCGCGCCCGACGCCGAGCGCGTCATCATCGCGATGGGCTCCATCTGCGACGTGGCCGAAGAGGTCATCGACTATCTCAACGCCCACGGCGAGAAGGTCGGTCTTATCAAGGTCCGCCTGTACCGCCCGTTCAAGGCTGACCGCCTGATCGAGGCCATCCCCGCAACGTGCAAGAAGATCGCGGTGCTCGACCGCACCAAGGAGCCCGGCGCACAGGGCGAGCCCCTGTACCTCGACGTTGTCACCGCGCTGGCCAACGCCGGCAAGACCGGCATTCAGGTCATCGGCGGCCGCTACGGTCTCGGTTCCAAGGATACCCCGCCCGCTTCCGTCTTCGCCGTTTACAGCGAGCTTGCGAAGGCTGAGCCCAAGCACCAGTTCACCATCGGCATCGTTGATGACGTGACGGGTCTGTCCCTGCCTGAGGACAAGAACTGCCCGAACACCGCGGCCGAGGGCACCATCGAGTGCAAGTTCTGGGGTCTCGGCGGCGACGGTACCGTCGGCGCGAACAAGAACTCCATCAAGATCATCGGCGACCACACCGACAAATACGTTCAGGCCTACTTCCAGTATGACTCCAAGAAGACCGGCGGCGTGACGATCTCCCATCTGCGCTTCGGCGACAAGCCCATCCGCAGCCCCTACTACATCAACAAGGCCGACTTCGTCGCCTGCCACAACCCCAGCTACATCACCAAGGGCTTCAAGATGGTCAACGATGTCAAGCCCGGCGGCGTGTTCATGATCAACTGCCAGTGGGATTTCGATGAGCTGAACCATCACCTCAAGGCGGACGCCAAGCGCTACATCGCCAAGAACAACATCCAGCTCTACACCATCAACGCCATCGACCTCGCCATCGAGATCGGCATGGGCAAGCGCAACAACACCATTCTCCAGTCCGCGTTCTTCTCCTTGGCGAAGGTCATGCCCGAGGAGCAGGCCATCCAGTACATGAAGGACGCCGCGACGCACTCCTACCTGAAGAAGGGCCAGGATGTCGTCGATATGAACCACAAGGCCATCGACCTCGGCGCCACCGCCTACAAGAAGATCGACGTTCCCGCTGACTGGGCGAACGCCGTCGACGCCGATGACGCCGTTTCCTACGAGGGCAAGCCCGAGCTCGTCGCTCAGGTCAAGAACATCCTCGACCCCATCGACCGCATGGACGGCGACAGCCTGCCCGTTTCCGCCTTCATGCCTCATGTGGACGGCCAGTGGGAGCTGGGTGCTGCCGCTTACGAAAAGCGCGGCGTTGCCGTCTCCGTCCCGACTTGGGACGCCGAGAAGTGCATCCAGTGCAACAACTGCGCTTATGTCTGCCCGCACGCGACCATCCGCCCCTTCGCTCTCACCGAGGAAGAGGCCAAGAACGCGCCCGCGAACGCCAAGATCGTCGATATCAAGGCCGGCAAGGGCAAGGGCGTTTACAAGTACACCATGGCCATCTCCCCGCTCGACTGTATGGGCTGCGGCGTCTGCGTGGGCCAGTGCCCCGTCGGTGCGCTGACGATGGTCGGCCAGGAGAGCGAGCTGCCTGAGCAGGATGTGTTCAACTACTGCGTCTCCAAGGTCTCCGACAAGGAAGACATGAAGGATCTCACCGTCAAGGGCAGCCAGTTCATGCAGCCCATGCTTGAGTTCTCCGGCTCCTGCGCAGGCTGCGCCGAGACCAGCTACGCCCGTCTCGTCACCCAGCTCTTCGGCGACCGTATGTATATCTCCAACGCCACCGGCTGCTCGTCCATCTGGGGCGGCCCCGGCGCTACCTCTCCGTACTGCACCGACAAGAACGGCCACGGCCCGGCATGGTGCAACTCCCTGTTCGAGGACAACGCCGAGCACGGCTTCGGTATGTATATCGGCCAGGAGAAGATCCGCGAGGATCTGATCGCCAAGACCGAGCAGCTCATCGCCATCGAGTGGGCACAGCCCGCGCTGAAGGAAGCCGCTCAGAAGTGGCTCGACACCAAGAATGACGGCAAGGCCAACGCCGCCGCCACGAAGGACTATGTTGCCGCTCTGATGGCGAACATCGCCACCGTGGACGAGCTGGCCGCCATGCCTCAGTTCGCCGCTCACGCTGCCGAGCTCAAGGCCAAGGGCGAGAAGTTCTGCGACTGCGACGCCTGCAAGCTGGTTTCTGAGATCCTCGACAAGAAGGATTACCTCGCCAAGAAGTCCGTGTGGATCTTCGGCGGCGACGGCTGGGCCTACGATATCGGTTACGGCGGACTCGACCACGTGATCGCCCAGAATAAGGACGTCAACATCTTCGTCTTCGATACCGAGGTCTACTCCAACACCGGCGGTCAGGCATCCAAGGCCTCCAACATCGGTCAGGTCGCTCAGTTCGCGGCTGCCGGTAAGGAGACCAAGAAGAAGAGCCTCTCCGAGATCGCGATGCAGTATGGCTACGTCTACGTGGCACAGGTCGCCATGGGCGCCAACCCCGCTCAGACCCTCAAGGCCATCACCGAGGCCGAGGCCTATCACGGCCCGTCCCTCATCATCGGCTACAGCCCCTGCGAGATGCACTCCATCAAGGGCGGCATGATGAACTGCCAGAAGGAAATGAAGAAGGCTGTCGAGTGCGGCTACTGGAACCTGTTCCGCTTCAATCCCGCGGCCGACAAGAAGTTCACGCTCGACTCCAAGGCTCCCGCCGGCGGTTATCGTGAATTCCTGATGAACGAGGCGCGCTACAGCCGCCTGACCCGCGAGTTCCCCGAGCGTGCCGAAGGCCTCTTCGAGCGCAACGAGGATGCGGCGAAGGAGCGTTTCGAGCACCTCACCAAGCTCATCGACCTGTACGACAAGCAGTAATTGCCGTCAAAGCAGCGTAAAAAGGGAGTACCCGAATGGGTACTCCCTTTTTTGCCGAAAAAGCCAAAAAGAGGCTCTCTTTTCTAAAGAGAGCCTCTTTTATTGGTCTTCTTTTGGTCCGGCGGAGCGGTATCTCACGCCTCCGGCGTGAGGACCCCCTTCTCCGTGACGAGCATCGTGCAGCGCATATCGTGCTCCTCGACCGGGACCTCGGGAGACATCAGCTGTTCGCGGCAGATGAGCGCCGTCGGGCAGCGGAGCTGCGGCAGCAGGCGGTCGTAATAGCCGCCGCCCTGACCGAGGCGGCGTCCCTTGCGGTCGAACGACAGGCAGGGCACGACGGCAAAGTCGATATCTGCCGCGGTGACGAGCGCGCAGCTCGTCTTCGGCTCTAAAATGCCGTAGGCGCCCGCCTCCAGATCGTCCATCGAGCGCACAACGCACAGGTCGATGGCGTGCTCGGCGGCGCAGCGGGGCAGGATGAGCGTCTTGCCCGCGGCAATGGTCTCGTTCATCAGAAGCGAGGTGTCGATCTCCTTTTCGGTGCCGGCAAAGGCAAAAACGACCTTTGCGCGCTTGTACTCGTCCAGCGCGAGCAGATGGCGGCAGATGGCCTCGGAGCTTTGGACCTTGTAAGCAGGGTCAAGCGTGCGCTCCTTCTTGCGGATGAAGGTGCGCAGCGCCTTCTTTTCTTCGATCACAGACATGGGTCAATTCCTCCCGATGTGCAAAAATTCTATTTCTATCGTAGCAAAAAGCGCGGCAAAACGCAAGGCGCCGAAGAAAGTAAATCAATTTCCTTTTGCCGCTTTCGAAAAGAAATTGACAGCTTTTTTTAATTTTGTTATCCTGAGTACAAATGAAGGCGCGGCGCTGCCGCGCGATCGAGGAGGAAACTATCATGGCCATGCTGCTCAAGGGAGCCGAGGTCGCCAAGGCGCTGACCGAGGATCTCCATGAGAAAACGGAAGAACTGAAGAAAAACGGCGTTGAGCCCTGCCTTGCCATCCTGCGCGTCGGCGCGCGCGAGGATGACCTCGCCTACGAGCGCGGCGCGCTCAAGCGCTGCGAGAAGGTCGGCGTCGCCGTCCGTCAGGTCGTCTTGCCCGAGGATGTGACGCAGGAGGTGCTGATGGAGAACATCCACGCGCTGGGCGCGGACGAAAAGGTCCACGGCGTGCTGATGTTCCGCCCGCTGCCGGGGCACCTTGACGACGAGGCGGCGCGCGCGGCGCTCGACCCGAAAAAGGACATGGACGGCATCACCGACGGCTCCATGACCGCCGTATACGCCGGCACCAAGGGCGGCTATCCTCCCTGCACCGCCGCGGCCTGCGTAGCGCTGCTCAAGCACTACAACATCCCCATCAAGGGCAAGCGCGTGGTCGTCATCGGCCGCAGCCTGGTCATTGGCAAGCCGGTCTCCCTGCTGCTGCTCGCCGAGCACGCGACCGTGACCATCTGCCACAGCCGCAGCGAGAATCTGCCCGAGATCTGCCGCGAGGCCGATATCCTCGTCGTCGCCGCCGGCAAAGCCGGCATGGTCGGCGCGGAGAGCGTGCGCGAAGGCCAGATCGTGCTGGACGTCGGCATCCATGTCGGCGCGGACGGCAACCTCTGCGGCGACACCCGCTTTGCCGAGGTCGAGCCCATCGTCGAGGCCATCACCCCCGTTCCCGGCGGCGTCGGCACCGTGACGAGCACCATTCTTGCAAGCCACGTCGTCGAAGCGGCGGAGCGCGCGGCGAACAAGTAAAGACCTTGCTGAAAAAACGGCTTTCTCCCGATGGGAGAAGGCCGTTTTTTGTTAGTTACCCAGCAGCTTTTCGCCGACGGTCGCCTTTTGGACATCGGTCATTTGCACACTGCCCGACGCAAACTCGACAATGCGCGTGCCGCCTGTGATGAGCCAGTGGTCAAGCCACTGCTCCTCTTCCTCGTCATAGAGCCGCCACGCCCGCTCTGCGCCCCAAGGCGCGGCATTGACCTCGCGGTAGGCGTAAGGGAGACGGCGATGCTCGCCGTCGATAAGGGCAGTCTGCTCATAGTCCAGCTCGGAGGCAAGGCAGCGGTCAAACCACGATGCAAGATACACCTCTCCGATGTCGTAGTGGATCCACGCAGGATTGCCGCGCGCCGTCTCTGGATGCTCGGGATCATCCAAGCTGGCAAGCACATCTCGCTGCTCTCCGCCGTACCGCGCAGCGAAGGGCGAGGAGCTCCCCCAACTCAGGCACGACCAGAGCGCATCCTCATCCTCTATGCCGAGGTCGGAGAGGTAGAGCGGCAGCGCGTCGTGGTAGACCGTCGCCCGAAATTCTTCATCATACAGCTCAGGCGGAACTTCATCGCTGTCAAAAAGTCCGTTCTGCTCCATGGTGAGCAGCACCCCCACCGAAGCCAGCGTGACCGCCGCCGTCACGCAGGCCGTGACGATGCAGCGCTTCGCCCTGCCCGCACCGGTTTTCACCGCCGAATAGGTGAGAAACATCGCAGCAAACGGCGTGATCCCGCACAGGATCGCGGCAAGGTAAAGCCTCCCCATACTGCTGCCGCCGGTCCCCAGCAGGGCTCTCACCAAAATGCCGAAAAGTGTCAGCAGCAGCGCCGCGCGCTCCAGTATCTGGAGCCAGAGGCGCGACTTTGCAGGCAAAAAGCGATGTTCCTCTCTCGCCGTGCGCGCTGCCTTCCGATACCAGCTGTTATAGCAGATAAGGTCAGTCCCGCAGATCAGCGTGACAACAGGCGAAATACATGACAAAAAATCCCCCATTCCATAGATAAGCGTATTCAGAGGGTCTGTTTTCAGGCCGGTCAGGATATCCCAGATCCTGAGGAGCATATAGCCGAACCAAAAAATCATCATACTGTGGTAATATTTGAGGGCACGGTGCATCGCGTCCACCTGTAAGACAGGGTCGGTCTCGACGTCGACGGCGTTCTCATCCGCTGTGCAGAGCACATGGCGCGTCCGCCCGCCAAGGCCGCCGCCCTCCCCCTCGGCTCCGTCTCCCCAGAAGGTCAGATCGCCAACGCCCGCTGACTGCTGCCAGCCTGCCTGTGCACAGTACTCGAGGAAAACATCTTCGCCGTCTGCACCACCGTCATCGGGATAGTAGGTGATGGCGAAGCGCAGCTTCTGCGGCTTAATGCGGCGGTAACGGATAAAAAGGCCCACGCGGTCTGGGGCCCAGCCCTCCGCCGCCATGCGCTCAAAGTGGCGCGCAAGGCCCTCGGTGTCGTAAAAAGAATAGGGATTCAGCTCCCATCTGGTATTGCGCATCAGAAAACCTCACTTTCTCTCATCCTTCGACGGGTGCGAAGGGGCGTTATCTCTCAAATAGCTTCTGGTAATCGTGCACCTGCATTTGCAGGCGTTCCACCTCGCCTTTCAGCAGCGCTTCTCCCGCGCCGGTGAGCCGGTAGCTGCGCCGCCGCCCCTCCGCGCGCGTTTCGACGATGTAGCCCGCCGCCAGAAACTGCTCGAGCAGGTTGTAGAGCGTGCCGGGCCCCACCGCCACGCGGCCGCCCGTCAGCTCGCTCACGCGCGCCATCACGTCCATGCCGCAGCACTCCTCGCGCAGGCACAGGAGGATATAAAACATCTGCTCGGTCAGCGTGCCGAATTTCTCTCGTGCCACGCGCTCACCCCCCATATATCGATATTCGATATTCCTTGGCTAAAGTGTATTATCGATAATCGATATTGTCAAGTATATTTTGCGCGTCCAAAAAAGACCATCCTCTTTCACAAAAGAGGATGGTCTTTTTTGTTTCATTTTACCGGCAGAGATAGGAAAACCAGCCTTCGCTGCTGCGCGTTTCCTCGATCTGCCAGCCGGCAGCGATGAGCTGTTCCTTTACTTCCTCCGCGCGGTCGTCGATGATGCCGGAGCAGAGGAAAATGCCGCCCTTTTTGAGCAGCCTCCCCACCTGCGGGGCAAGCGCGATGATGACGTCCGCGACGATGTTCGCAACGATCACATCATAGTCGCCGCCGAATTCCTTCTGCAAGCCCTTGTCGCTGAGCACGTCGCCCGCGCGGACGGTGTAGTGCTCGTGCCCTACGCCGTTGAGCGCGGCGTTTTCGTAGGCGACGCCCACGCACTTGTCGTCAATATCGCAGGCGAAGGCGTCCTTCGCGCCGAGCAGCAGCGCGGCGATGGAGAGGATGCCGCTGCCGCAGCCGAGGTCGAGCACCTTTTCCCCGCCGTGGATATGCTGCTCCAATGCTTGTAAGCAGAGTCGCGTCGTGGCGTGGCTGCCGGTGCCGAAGGTGAGGCCGGGGTTTAAGATGAGCTTGACGCGCCCGTCCTCCTTCGCCTGCTCCCACTCGGGCACGACGAGCAGCCGCTCGCCGATCTCCATGGGCTTGTAGAACTGCTTCCAGTTATTCTCCCAGTCCGCATCCTCAACATTTTCCATGCTGAGGATCAGCGGCGCGTACTCAGGATGCTGCTTTTTGAAGGCGGACAGGCCGATGCGGAACTGCGCAAGGGTATTGTACCCCTCGGCACTGTCCTCCAGATAGAACGTAATGCGGCTCTTGCCGTGCATCTGCTCCATCAGGTCTTCGTCCACATAGTCCCAGTACTGATGGTTATTTTCGAGGAAGTCCTTAAAGTCGCCCTCCTCGTCGATCATCAGGCTGTCGATGCCGTATGTACTCAAAAGCTCCGTCACGGGCTCGATGCCCTCGGGCCGCGTGTCGAGGTGCAGTTCCAGCCACTTCATCGCTCGGTCCCCACAAAGAAGAGTCCCAGCGTGCCGCAGCCGGTGTGCGCACCAATGACAGGGCCGATGAAGTCCGCGCGCACGTCGGTGACGTTAAAGCGCTCCTTGAGCAGCCCTTTGACGTATTCCACATAGTCCGGGCAGTTGGCATGGCAGATGAAGACGGGCTGATTCTTCTCCGGCTCGATGCCGAGCTCCTCCATCTTGTCCACGAGCGTGCGGAGCGCGGCCTTGCTGCCGCGCGCCTTGCTCACGGGGGTGAGACGCCCCTCGCTGTCGGTGTGCATGACAGGCTTGATACCGAGCATCGTGCCGACCAGCGCCGCCGTCGCACTCACGCGGCCGCCGCGCTTCAAGTGGTTGAGGTCATCGACAAAAAACCAGTGGTCCTGGCTCTGGATGATCGAGTCGACATAGCTCGCCAGCGCGTCGATGTCGAGGCCTTTTTCGCGGCGCTCGCGCACGGTGCGGTAGAGCAGCATCCCCTGCCCGCGCGAGGCAGAAAGGGAGTCGATGACGATGATCTTCGCGCCGGGATGCTTTTCGCGCAGGTCGCTCGCGGCGATACAGGCGGACTGATAGGTCGTGGACAGCGCGCTCGAAAAGCAGATGCAAAGGATATCCTTGCCCTCATCCAGCACTTTTTCCATCGCGTCGGTGAACTGGCCGACATTGACCGCAGCGGTCGTGCAGTCCGCACCCTCGGCGATCTTCTTGAAAAACTCCTCAGGCGATAGATCCGCGTGGTCCGGCGTGTTCAGAAGGGTCTTGCCCTCGATGGTGAACGAGAGGGGGAGGACCGTGAGGTCGAGCTCCTCGACCTCCTGCTGGCTCAGATCGCAGCAGCTATCGGTCATGATGATATAATCACGCATTGCAGCACTTCTCCTTTCAGGGAAGAAAATCACGTTTTCTCTTTTGGTATCCTGTCGGACGCTATATTATACCAAACTTTTCTATCGTCTGTAAATACGCCGCTAAATTATTTTCCGACGCAGAAGCGCTCGAAGATGCGCGCGACCATGTCCTCGCGTGCGGTGCGGCCCGTGAGCTCGCCGAGCGCGGTCTGCGCCTGCTCCGCCTCCGTGAGCACAACGTCGGGCGTCATGCCCGCGGTAAGCGCATCCTTCGCCGCGCGGACGCTCTCGAGCGCGCGGCGGACCGCGTCCGCCTGCCGTGTGTTCGTCAGCAGTGTGCCGCCGGCGGGCGGCGCGGGATAGAGCCTGCGGACGGCGTCCTCCAGCTTGTCAAAGCCCTCGTGCGTCACGCTGGAGAGCGGGATGACCGCCTCGGGCGCGCGCCAATCCCCGTCGGGCATGACGCCCGCTCCGCCGCCGAGGTCGGATTTGGTCAGCAGCAGCAGCCACGGCTTGCCGCTCTTCGCGGCAAGCGCAAGCGGCGCAAGCATCTCCGCCGCGCGTGCTTCGGTTCCCGGCAGGCCCGCGCTGCCGTCCAGCAGCGCGAGGATGAGGTCCGCGTCCCCGACAGCCTTTTTCGACCGCTCCACGCCGAGCTGTTCCACAACGTCGTCGGTCTCATGCAGGCCCGCCGTGTCGATCAGCCGCAGCAGCACGCCGCCGACCGTCGCCTTTTCCTCCACGGTGTCGCGCGTCGTACCGGCGATATCGGTGACGATGGCGCGGTCGAAGCCGACGAGCGCGTTCAAAAGTGAGCTCTTGCCCGCGTTCGGCGCGCCGACGATGGCCGTCGCCACGCCGTTTTTGAGCACCCTGCCGCGCGCAAACGTGCCGAGTAGGTCGGAAAGCGTCTCTTCACAGCATAAAAGCGTGCGCTCGGTCTCCTCGCGCGAGAGGTCTTCAATGTCCTCGTCGGGATAATCGACCACAGCGTAAAAGCGGCTTGAAATGTCAAGCAGCTTGTCGTAAACCGCCTCGATCGGGCGGCGCAGCGCGCCGGAAAGCTGAGAGGCGGCATTGCGCGCGCTCTCGGCGGTCTCGGCGTCGATCAGATCGATGACTGCTTCGGCCTCCGTGAGGTCGAGCCTGCCATTCAGAAACGCCCGCTGCGTGAATTCGCCGGGCTTTGCCTGCCGCGCGCCCGCGGCAAATGCCGCGCGCAGCACCTCGCCGAGCACGACCGGCGAGCCGTGGCAATGGAGCTCGGCGCTCTCCTCGCCCGTGTAGCTGTGGGCGGCGGAGAAGCAGACCGCCATGCCGCGGTCGAGCAGCGCGCCGTCCACTGAACGGACATCGCCATAGGTCATGCGGCGGTACGGAAGGTCCTCGACCGCCGCGCCGCTCGCGGGCGTGAACAGCGCGGCAAGCACGCGCCGCGCCCCCTCTCCGCTCAGGCGCACGATGCCGATGGCCGACGGGCTCTGCGCCGTGGCGATGGCTGCAATGGTATCCATAGCCCTACTCCTTTTCTTTCCTGCAATTTGCCAAAAGTATACCATAAAGGGGAAAATTTGAAAAGGGGCGCGATTCCGCGCCCCTTCGGGTATTTACAAATGATTTGCCGCGGAAAACGGGCACCGCCTGCCGATGCACTGCGCGTTCTGCCGGTAGAAGCGGCAAACCGTGTCCTCCTGCTCCATCTCGATCCCGAAGTGCTCCTTCACAAAGCCGATTGCCTCCCGGATGGCCAGAAACGAGTCCCGCTTGCAGCAGCGCGGGCCGCCGACCGCCCCGATCTGCGCAAGCGCGCTCGCCGTCATCTGATGCGACAGGGCAAACGGCTCGACCGTGAGCGGCGTGGAGCCGGAAATGATCGAGACGAACATCCCCGTGCTGACTCCGGCTCCGCAGGCACCCCAGAAGCCGCAGGCGCCGCCGGGAACGCTTTTCCCCCGGCTCACCATCTCGGCCAGCGCAGCGCGCAGGTCGATCTCTCCCCCCGCGTTTTTGAAGGCCGTCAGCAGCGCCGCGCCGACCATCACGTGATGCTCCGGTCCGTGCATATGGCAAAACGGCATCTGCATCATTTTTTCGATGATGGCAACAGGATTTTTCGAGGTCTCCGCCATGCAGAGTCCGACGATCGCGTCCATTCCCTGCGTGTGACACTCGTTGCACACATAATGGCCCCGGACGCACCGCGTCTTGCTGTTTTCCTTCTTATGGCAGATGGCGCACTCCATCAAAACGTCCGCCTTGAGATATTCCAGGCGGTCCTTGCAAATCAGGCATTCTTCTCCCACTTTTGTTTCCTCCGCAGCTCTTGCCCGGTCTCCGCGGCTTCAACGCATCGTTTTTCCGCGGGTATAGAAAAGCAGCGCTGAACGCGCTGCTTTTCTGTTGATTTGATAAGAAAGCTTACTGCTGCTCGGCAGCCTTGGCAGCGGCCTGCTGGGCTTCGATCTCGATCAGGGCGTCCTTGCGGGAGAGGTTCCAGCGGCCCTTCTCGTCGATCTCCATGAACTTGACCCAGATCATATCGCCGACGGTGACCACGTCTTCGACCTTCTCGACGCGCTTGCGGTCGAGCTTGGAGATGTGGACGAGGCCGTCCTTGCCCGGGGCGATCTCGACGAACGCACCGAACTGCATCAGGCGCACGACGCGGCCATAGTAGAGCTTGCCGACCTCGGGCACGAAGACGATATCGTCGATGCACTTCTTCGCAGCGTCGCACGCGGCGGCGTTGGCAGAGGCGATGTGGATGGTGCCGTCGTCGTCGATGTCGACCTTGGCGCCGGTATCGGCAACGATCTTCTGGATGACGCTGCCGCCCTTACCGATGACCTCGCGGATGCGCTCGGGGTCGATCTTCATGGTGATCATCTTGGGCGCGTACTGGCTGACCTCGGCGCGCGGCTCCGCGATGCAGGGCAGCATGATCTGGTCGAGGATCTGCACGCGCGCGTCATAGGTGATCTCGAGCGCGTTCTTGATGATGGCCATGGTCAGGCCGTCGTTCTTGAGGTCCATCTGGATGGCGGTGATGCCCTTCTTGGTACCAGCGACCTTGAAGTCCATCTCGCCGTGGAAGTCCTCAACGCCCTGAATGTCGATGAAGGTGGTGAAATCGTCGCCATCCTGGATAAGGCCGCAGGAGATACCGGCGACGGGCGCCTTGATGGGCACGCCGGCGTCCATCAGCGCGAGCGTGGAGCCGCAGATGGAGCCCTGAGAGGTCGAGCCGTTGGAGGAAACGACCTCGCTCACGACGCGGATGGCATACGGGAACTCGTCGACAGACGGGATGACCGGCAGCAGTGCGCGCTCAGCAAGCGCGCCGTGGCCGATCTCGCGGCGGCCGGGGCTGCGGGAGGGCTTGGCCTCGCCGACGGAGTAGCCGGGGAAGTTATAGTGGTGCATATAGCGCTTTTCGGTCTCTTCCCAGATGGTGTCGAGCTTCTGGCAGGCGGAAAGCGTATCGAGCGTGCAGACGGAGAGCACCTGCGTCTGGCCGCGGGTGAACAGGCCCGAACCGTGGACGCGGGGCAGAACGCCGACTTCGGCAGCGAGAGGACGGATCTCGTTTTTCTGGCGGCCGTCGACGCGGTGGCCTTCGAGCAGCCATGCCTTGACGATCTTCTTCTGGAACTTGTAGGTGATCTCGTCGAGGAACTGATCCATATCGGGATACTCCTCGAGGAACTTCTCGTGCCAGTGCTCGATCATCTCGTTCCAGCGGGCCTCGCGGACGTTCTTGTCGTCGGTGTCCATCGCGGCCTTGGCCTCGTCCATGAAGTTCTCGACGATCTTGTCGAACAGCTCCTGATTGAAGCTTGCGTGCGGGTAATCGAACTTAGGCATGCCGATCTCGGCGACCATGCGGTTGATGAGCTCGACCTGCTTCTGATTCTCGTTGTGGGCCAGCTCAATGGCCTTGTACATGGTGTCGTTGTCGACCTCGTTCGCGCCGGCCTCGATCATGACGACCTTCTTGCCGGTGGAGACGACCGTGACGTCGAGATCGCTGACCTTGCGCTGCTCGGAGTTGGGGTTGAGGACGAGCTCGCCGTTCACAAGACCGACCTTGAGCGCGCCGACAGGACCGTTCCAAGGGATATCGGAGATGGCGAGCGCGGCGGAGGTGCCGATCAGGGCCGCGATCTCGGGAGAGCAGTCGTGGTCGACGCTCATGACCGTTGCCATGATGGAAACATCGTTGCGGAAGTCGGAGGGGAAGAGCGGGCGGATGGGGCGGTCGATGACGCGGCTGGTCAGGATGCCCTTTTCACCGGGACGACCCTCGCGGCGGTTGAAGGAGCCGGGGATGCGGCCGACGGAGTAAAGCTTCTCCTCAAAGTCGACGGAGAGGGGGAAGAAGTCGATGCCGTCGCGCGGGCGGGCAGAGGCCGTGGCGCAGACGAGCACGCGGGTATCGCCGTAGCCGACCATGACGGCGGCATTGGCGAGCTCGGCAAGCTTGCCGACCTCGAGCGTGAGGGGGCGGCCGGCGAGCTCCATCTCGTACTTGTGGTAGTTGGGGAACTGTCTGTGGGTGATGATGGTAGACATTTGTCGATCTCCTTTTTGTAAAATTCCGTATGGGAGCCGACCGTTTAGCACTTGAAAAAACGTCGGTCACGCCGCCGCTTTTTCAACTGCTAAAGCATAGCAGGCTCTCATACGCGCGGGGAAGTGCAGGGGCGAAAGTGTGAAAGAAGGGTGGTGCGCATGCACACCACCCTGTTTTCAAACTTACTTACGGATACCCAGCTTGGCGATCAGGGCACGATAGCGCTCGATGTCCTTCTTCATGAGGTAGTCGAGCAGGCTGCGGCGCTTACCGATCATCTTGTACAGGCCGCGGCGGGAATGGTTGTCCTGCGGGTGCTGCTTGAGGTGCTCGGTGAGCTGAGCGATACGCTCGGTGAGGATAGCGACCTGGACCTCCGGAGAACCGGTGTCGCCTTCGTGGGTGCGGTTGGCCTCGATGATGGCCGTCTTCTGGTCTTTGAGCATCATAGTGTATGATCCACCTTTCTAAAATTCTCCCGGCACTGAGCGGCGGGTCGGTGAGTCCTCCACGTCCTAAGTGCGGGAATACACGATACATGTGCTGAATTATGATAGCACAGCTTTTTCCTATTGTAAAGCAAAACCTTTGGGATCATACCGTTTTTTGCATTTTGCCCGTTCCGCGCGGCGGAACGGACGAAAAAAGAGACGGCTTGCGCCGTCTCTTTTTTTCACTTCTTCAGTGCCGCGAAGTGCTCGCGCGTCAGCTTGATGACGACGGGGCTCAGCAGCAGCAGCGCGATGAGGTTCGGGATGGACATGAGACCGTTGAGCGTATCGGAGATATCCCACACAAGCGAGAGATCCGCGACCGCACCGGCCACAACAACCAGGCAGAAGACGATCTGATAGGGACGGATGATCTTGCTGCCGAAGAGGAACTCCGCGCAGCGCGTGCCGTAGAGCGCCCAGCCGAGGATGGTGGACGTTGCAAAGAGCAGCAGACCCACGGCGAGGATCATCGAACCGGCCTTGTCGCCGAAGACGCTCGAAAAGCCCGCGACCGCAGTGGGAACGCCCGCAAGGTCGTTGTTGCCGTAGTTGCCGTTCGCCGCGCCGGAGCAGAGGACGACGAGCGCCGTCAGTGTGCAGATAACGATGGTATCCATGAAGACCTCGAAAATACCGTAGAGGCCCTGCTTGACGGGGTTCTTTTCCGAGGTGGCGGCGTGCGCGATCGGCGCGGAGCCGAGGCCCGCCTCGTTGGAGAAGACGCCGCGGCCGACGCCCTTGGTCATGGCAAGCTTGATGGAAATGCCCGCCGCGCCGCCGGTGACGGCAGCGGGGTCAAACGCGCCCTTGAAGATGGAAGCGAACACGCCGGGGACGGCGCTGACATTCGAAAAGACCACGATGAGCGCGCAGACGATGTAAATAACGGCCATACCGGGCACGAGCTTTTCCGTGACCTGGCCGATGCGCTTGACGCCGCCGAGCAGCACCAGCGCGACAAAGATGGCCACGCAGATGCCGGTGATCAGGCAGATGAGCATCTCCTTATTCGCCGCATCCTCATTGAAGGCAAGGGCGACGGACTTGACGGAATCCGCGATGGAGTGCACCTGCGCGATGTTGCCGATGCCAAAGGCCGCGATCGCGCCGAGCACGGCAAACACGGTGCCGAGCCACTTCCACTTGGGGCCAAGGCCGTTTTTGATGTAGTACATCGGGCCGCCGCACCAGTCGCCCTTTTCGTTGCGCTCGCGGTACTTGACAGCGAGCGTCACCTCGGAGAACTTCGTCACCATGCCGAACAGCGCCGAGACCCACATCCAGAACACGGCGCCAGGGCCGCCCAAAACGATCGCGCCCGTGACGCCCGCGATGTTGCCCGTGCCGACGGTGGAGGCAAGGGCCGTGGACACCGCCTGCAGCGGCGTGATCTCGCCGTCGCCCGCCTCGCTCTTCTTGAAAATCCTGCCGATGGTGTTTTTCCACCAGTAGCCGATCTTGGAAAACTGGATGAACCCCACGGCGATGCTCAGATAGACGCCCGTGCCGACGAGCAGCACCAGCATCACCGGTCCCCAGACAAAGCCGTTCACCGCTTTGTTGATGTTCATAAACTGATCCATACTTTTCCCCTTTCCGAAAAAATCACATTTCATGAAACACTGGATGAAAATATTTCATAGTCCAAAGCATACCAAATCGGCCGCCCGCTGTCAACGGGCAAAGCGGCGTTTCTCGCCGCTAAGAAGCAGTAAAATCTTGTATTTTATACAAGAAATCGTTAATATTTTATCATTTTAAGCGCATTTCCTGTGCTTTTTACCCATTCCGTCCCGTACACTTGAAGGGGATTGACAAGGAGAAGCTCCTATGCTATTCTAACTGTACTAACACGCTTAATACAGTTAGGAGGTACCTATGTTCACCTATATTTTTCTGCTTCCGGCGCTCGGCTTTCTGCTGCTCGGCCTTTTGTTCCTCATTGTGCTGTGCGCACGCTGACGGCCACGGGAGGACGATATGATAAGTTTGAATTACCGCGACTCGCGCCCGATTTACGAGCAGGTGTGCGACGGACTGCGGCGGCTAATCGTCTCGGGCGTCATCGCCGACGGGGACAAGCTCCCCTCGGTGCGTGCGCTGGCGACGCAGCTGGCCATCAACCCCAATACCATCCAGCGCGCCTACAACGAGCTGGAAACGAGCGGCTACTGCTGCTCGGTGCCGGGAAAGGGCTGCTTTGCCGTGCACACCTACCGCGAGCGTGACGACAAGCGCCGCCGCGCGCTGGAAGAACAGGTCAAAGAGCTTTTGCAGGAGCTGCGCGCCATGGGCGCGAGCGAAAAAGACATTCAAGCATTGTGCAGGGAGGGAGAAGAGAAATGATCGAAGTACGAGGTCTTAAAAAGACCTTTGACGGCTTTGCCGCGCTCGACGGCGCGGATCTGAGCGTGCCGCGCGGCGCGGTCTACGGGCTTGTGGGACCGAACGGCGCGGGCAAGACGACGCTGCTGCGCCACCTGACGGGCGTTTACCGTCAGGATGAGGGCAGCGTGCGCTTTGACGGCGAGGAGGTCTGGGAAAATGCGGGCGTGAAGGCGCGCATCGCCTCCATCCCCGACGACTGGTTCTACTTTATGCAGGCGGGGCTGCGCGATATGATGCGCTTTTACCGCGGGCTGTACCCGAAGTTCGATCAGGAGCGCTTTGAAAAGCTCCGCGAGGTCTTCGCGCTCGACGAAAAGCGGCCGCTGCGCCGCATGAGCAAGGGCCAGCAGAAGCAGGCGGCCTTCTGGCTCGCGCTGTGCACGATGCCCGACTATCTCATCCTCGATGAGCCGGTGGACGGCCTCGACCCCGTGATGCGCCGCCAGGTGTGGAGCCTCATTTTGCAGGACGTTGCCGAGCGCGGCACGACGGTGCTCGTCTCCTCGCACAACCTGCGCGAGCTGGAGGACGTGTGCGACCATGTGGGCGTGATGAGCCGCGGCAAGCTCCTGCTTGAGCATTCGCTGAGCGAATTGCAGGACTATACCGTCAAGCTCCAGCTCGCCTTCGAGGGCGCGGAGCTGCCCGAGCTGCCGCAGGAGATCAAGGTGCTGCACCACGCGCAGACCGGGCGCGTCCACACGCTCATCTGCCGCGGCAGCGCAGAGGAACTGGAACAGCAGCTCGCCGCGCTGCACCCGATCTTTATCGACGCGGTGCCGCTGTCACTTGAAGAAATTTTCATCTATGAACTGGGAGGTGAGGACTATGCGATCCGCGACATCGTTCTTTGATAAGACTTTATTCCGCAGCCAGCTCAAGCACACCTGGCCGCTCTGGCTCGGCTACACCGCCTTGTGGCTTTTCCTCGTGCCGGTCATGCTCTTTTCAGAGCTTTCCGCCTATCAGCTCGGTTACAGCGCAGCGGATGCATCCCGCCTGCTGCTCAATACCGGCGTGCGCGGCGGCATCTTCATTTCCTTCTTCTTCGGCCTTTTCTTTGCGATGCTTTCCTTCTCGCACCTGACGCAGAGCCGCGCGACGAACGGCTTCCACGCGCTCCCCGTGCGGCGCGAGACCATCTTTCTGACCGCCTACCTCACGGGACTGTTCTGCCAGCTTTCCACCATTCTCGTCACGTTTCTGCTCGGCGCGGCGGTCTCAGCCCCGCTGCACCTCAGTTTCTGGAGCGTCACTGCCGCGGCCATGGGCAGCGCCATGCTCGAAGCCGTCTTTTTCTACTCCTTCGCCGCGCTGTGCATGGTGATGACGGGGCAGATCCTCGCCGCGCCCGTCTTCTATTTCGTCGGCAATATCCTCGTCCCGGGAATGGAATATCTGCTGCGCAACTTTGCGGGCAATTTCCTCTACGGCTACAGTGGACAAACCGACGTTGCGCTCGATTTTCTCTCCCCTCTATATGTACTTCAAGGTGGGCATCGCCTCGATCGAGACCTGCGAGAGCGACTCGTACTATGTGACCGCCTACGCGCTCGTGCGCGGCTCGCTCATGATCCTTGCCGCCTACGCGCTCGCGGGACTTGTCATCGCCCTCATCGCGCTGCTCCTCTACCGCACGCGCAAGAGCGAGATGACCGGCTCGACGGTCGCCTTCCCGTGGGCGGTGCCGGTCTTCAAGTACGGCGTTGCGTTCTGCACCGCCGTTTCGCTCGGCCAGTTCCTCTACTATTTCCTCTTCGGCCAGTACCGCTCGAGCGGCAACGATTCCCTGCCCGGCACGATCCTCTGCATGGCGGCGGCGGGGCTTGTGGGCTACTTTGTCGCCGAGATGCTCATCAAAAAGAGCTTCCGTGTCTTCCGCACGGGCGCAAAGGGCGCGGCCATCGTTTCGCTCGCTCTTGTGCTGCTCGGCGTTGTGATGAGCTTCGACCTCACGGGCTATGAAAAGCGCGTGCCGGACGAGAGTGAGATCGAATCTGCCTTTTACACCTTCTCCGGCATGACGGACGTCACGACCGACGACGCCGATACCATCCGCCGCCTCACCGCGGCGCACCAGGCCATCGTCAAAAACCGGAACGAGCAGGTGCGCATCGCAGACGCATCGGACGCGGATACGCTCTCCCAGAGCGATTATGACGACATCGAACCCTTCCACCTGCGCCTGACCTACTATCTCAAGGACGGCTCACAGCTCTCGCGCTCCTATTCACTCTATCTGCGGAGAAGTGACCTCACCGTGCCCTCGTCCGTCACAGCGCGCGTGAACGCGCTCTATATGTGCAGAGAGTCCGTGCTCCGCCGTGTCCTCAGCTACGGTTACGCGCACCTCGGCGACACGCCGCGCTTCCTCGACAGCTACTGCTACTATTACGATGAGAACTCCAACACAAAGGACTATGCTCTCACCGCCGCGCAGGCCGAACAGGTTTACGCCGCGCTGATGCAGGACGTTCAGGATTCCGATAACGGCGGCAGCGACATCTTCGCCGTGCAGGAGTACCAGTACGATCCCCCCATCTCCTTCTGGCTCGAGCTGTACTTTGAGTCTGTTGACGAGCAGGGCCGTCCCAAGGTGTATACGCTCGACCCCAATGTAAATAACTCAACGCCCAACACCCTGCAAGTACTGAATGAGCTGCTGCCCGAGCTGAAATCCAACACCGTAACGCCGCCCAGCGACGACGGCATTCACACCCTCCCCGCCACGGAGGACGTTTCCACCACGGAAAGCGTGAACTGACATGGCAGAAAAAACAAAGCGGCGGCGCAGGCGCCGCCGCACCGGGAGTAAGAAAGCATTTCTCGTCCTGCTCGCGCTCGTTTTGCTTGTTCTCGGCGGCGTGAAGCTGCGCTATGCGCTCTCGCACCGGAATCTCCCCGGTTCGAATGTCAGCGTGCCGGACTTCGTCACGGTCGACTATCTGCCCCTCAACGAATACTCCCGCCCCGGCACGCCGCTTAGGGAAATTTCCGGCGTGGTGGTGCACTATGTCGGCAATCCCGGCTCGAGTGCCGCCAATAACCGCAGCTTTTTCGCCAACCTCGCCCTGACGCACGAGACCTACGCGAGCGCGCATTTTGTCGTCGGGCTGGAGGGTGAAATTTTGCAGTGTGTGCCGCTGACGGAGATCGCCTACTGCTCGAACACCGCGAACGACTACACCGTGTCCATCGAGGTCTGCCACCCCGACGACACAGGCAAGTTTGACGACGCGACGATGGAGAGCCTTGAAGCGCTCGTCGCGTGGCTGTGCGAGACGTTCGATCTTGACCCCGCCAAAGACGTCATTCGCCACTACGACGTAACAGGCAAGATCTGCCCGAAGTATTACGTCGAAAACGAGGATGCGTGGCTCGCCTTCAGGCAGGATGTGGGCGCGCGCATCGAAGTGGACAATGCCTCGGAAGGCTGATCGCCGCAATGTAAGGAGGCCCTGCCATGAAACGTATGTTTGCCGCGCTGCTTTGCCTTGCGTTAGGGCTTGCGCTGTTCCTCTCCGTCCGAAGCGAGCCCGATGAACCGCTCCTGCACGTCGCGCTGAAATCCGCCAGCGAGCAGGACGCCGCCTACGTCTATGAAACGGTCTGTGCAAGCGGCAAAAGCCGCCGCTGCAATGCTTTCACACCCGACACCTGCGTCTTTTACACCGCCGACTACGCGGACTTCGACACCTCCGCGCTTCACTCTCACAGGGTCAACACACTTGTCGCCACCACACTCTATGACTCCGTCGGCAACACCGTCACCCCCAATGAAACGATGATCGCCATGATGCGCGCTGCCGCCGAGCAGATCGACCACGCGATCTTCGATTTTCAGATCATCGTTGTGAATGGTCAGCGCTACTTTGCTTTTGTTAAGCTCAACGTCAACTGGTGGGATCCGTGCACGCTGTACGAGTACGAGGGCGGAGAGCTCCGCGAGCTTTGTCAATGGGACAATGTGCGCCTGCTGTCGGTCGGTCTCATCTGAAATCCATACAAAAAACGTCTGTTTCCTGCGGAAACAGACGTTTTTCTTTTTTCACTTTGCTTCCAGGCTGTAGGGATCTCTTCCGGCGGCAAATTCGGAGATCATCTCCGCCGTGAGCGCGATGCCGTTGTTGACAAACGTCTCCCGCAGCTCCTCGCGGCTGACCCACGCGCCGTCCGCCAGTTCAAAGTTATCGAGACGGATGGTGTCGTCGTCGCCGTCGAGCCTGCACCAGTAGCCCATCATGATGTTGCCACTGATGCCCCAGGGCTGGCAGCGGTAATAGCGCAGGTCCTTGACCTTGAGCCCGACCTCCTCCATCACCTCGCGCTGCACGGTCTGCTCAAAGCCCTCGGCAAACTCGGTAAAGCCGGCGACGAGCGCCGTGCGCTGTGCGCCGGGACGGTTGGCATACTTCGTGAGCAGCAGATAGTCCCCGTGCGTCACCGCCACGATGACCGAGGGGTTGATGCGCGGGAAGATCATGTTGCCGCACTTGGGGCAGCGCATCATGCGCTCGTTTTCGTCGTGGACGAGCGTTTCCCCGCAGCGGCCGCAGTAGCGCGCGTCGCGGTACCACGAGCACAAATGCCATGCGCTGACCGCGGCATAGGCAAGCTCTTTGGGCTTTTCCGTGCGGAACAGCGCGATATCGCGGTAGGAGTAGCCGTCCAGCGCGCGCTCCTTTTCGTCAAACAGCAGGTAATACTCCCGTCCGTCGAGCTCGAAAAGATAGGTAAACGCCTCGTCGGGCTCTGCAAACATCGAGCGCACGGGAAATTTCAGTCCGTTGTCGTCAACGCGGCAGAGAAGATCCTGCCCGCGGAACTGCACCACGGCGCTGCTCTTTTTCGGCACGGCGTTCTTCTTCCACTCGTTAAAAAGGTGCTTCGGTTCGATATCCTGGATCATGTCGGCTTTCCTCCCGGTCGTTGTTTCTTTCGACGGGATATTGTACAACGCCCGGCGGCATTTTGCAAGATGCCTTACTCCTGCACGACGCGCTCGGCCTCGAGCGACGCGATCTTCTTTTTCGCGCGGTGCAGGCCGCGCGGGCAGTCGACAAAACCCACGATGCAGACAAGCAGAAGAAGAGATGCCGCCACAAGCATCAGCACCTTCGCTGTATTAAAGTTTATCGCAGCCTCGCCTGCGTACCGGCCGATCACATTCGCATTCATCAGTGTTGTCAACACATTCATCAGCATCATGCTTCCCCAGAAAAAGCTCATGATCAGGCCCGCGCGCAGGTAGCGCACGGCTTTTTTCTGCTGGGCGATGAGGGAATCGAGGTCTGAGTACAGATCAAAAGGCGTGCCGTCCGCCTTCTTGCGCAGAACGAGCAGGTCGCCCACGCCGCCGACCTCTTCAATGCCGAACTCTGTAAGCTCTGCGATGTAGGTAAGGCGGTCTATCCCCGCTTCCTTCACCTGCACGCGATACTCGTATTCGTTCGGCGCGCCGCGGCGGTAGGTGGAAAGCAGCGAGCCGAATTTTTCAAGAAGCCAGCCCTCTTTCGCCATTTCGTTCGCCTTTCTCTCGATCCGCTCGGGATCAATGGCATAACTCGACAGATGCGGCACGGTCTTTTTGTCCTTCGCCATGGCGTTTCTCCTTTCACTCCTGAATCACGCGCTCGGCTTCGAGCTTTTTGAGCTTTTCTCTCGTTCGGCACAATGCGCGGATACACTGCGCGTCGCAGATGCAGAGTCCTATCAAAAGCAGCACCATCAACGCGATGGCCGGTATATATATTACGGGCTCTGCATAGCCGCCGGTCTGAAAGCGCCGATACAGCCTGCCGATCAGCGGCACTATTTCCGCAAACGCGATAAACGGGCACATCACAGCCCCGCTCCACAGCACGCGCCGCACGCGCTTTATCTGCGCCATTAACGAATCCAAATCAGAATACAGCTCAAACGGCGTACCGTCTTTCTTCTTGCGCAGGATCAGATACTCTCCCACCGTGCCCACATGCTCGATGCCGAGCTCGCGCAGTCCCTTGATATATTGCAGCCGCTCCATTTCTTTCTTTTTCGTCGCCTGCACGCGGTATTCGTACTCATCCGGCTCGCCGCGGTGGAAGCAGTAGAACAGACCTACTTCATAGCACTGCCAGCCCTCGCGCGACTTGCGGTCGAGCATTTCCTCGATCCGTTCCGGGTCATAGGCGTAAACAAACATCCGCGGCATGATCTTTTCAAACATGGCTCTCTCCTCTCAGTTCCATTCGTTTGTCAGCGCGTCGCCGTTTTGCGTCAGCTCGTGCAGCCGCCGCAGCTCCGCGCGCACGGCCTCGCGCCCTGCGGGCGTGAGCTGATATTCCTTCTTGCGCCCCTCGTTCTCATCGCCGAGCGATGCGATCCAGCCGCGCTCGGTGAGCGTTGCCAGCGCGCCGTAGAGCGTGCCCGCGGCAAGGCGCACGCGCCCGCCGCTCAGGTTTTCCACATTCTGCATGATGCCGTAGCCGTGCAGCGGCGCATCGAGCGAGAGCAGGATATAAAAGACCGCTTCGGTCAGTGCCGTCGTTCCCATGCCGCGTCTCTCCTTTCGTCCTCCGTTATAACGGATACCGATATATCGTCTACCGATAAAATATCATGTTGCCTTCTTCCCGTCAACTGAAAAAACGGAATGCCCGCCCCAACATCGTCAGTGCTTTCCACAAACAAAAAGGCAGGGAATGCAAGATGCATTCCCTGCCAAACAGTCTCGTTTCGCGTCCGCAGACGCGAAAGAATTGAGATTCGCTTTTTCCGGCGGCGTGTACGTCGGAAAAAGCACTCTGCGCAAAGCTTGTGTCGAATTGTCCGCTTTCAGCGGACAACCGAGGCGCAAAGCGCAGCGAATCCTTCTCAAAAAAGCGGTCCCACCGCTTTTTTGAAGGTATTTTATAGTCTCGTGATGACCGGCAGCACCATGGGGCTGCGCTTGGTCGCCTTGAAGAGATAGTTGCTCACGGCGCTGCGGATCGCGCCCTTGAGCTCGTTTATGTCGCGTCCGCGCTTGCCGCGGAACGCTTCCGCCGTGGACATCGTGAGATTCCTGAGATCTTGCAGGAGTTCCTCGGAATCCTTGACATAGATGAAGCCGCGCGTGATGATCTCCGGCTCGGCGAGCAGGTCGCCGTTCTGCGCGGAGACCGGCAGCACAACGACGACCATGCCGTCCTCTGCAAGGTGCTTGCGGTCGCGCAGCACCACCGCGCCGACATCGCCGACGCCGTAGCCGTCGACAAACACCTCGCCCGCGGGCGCATAACCGGGCACGCACTTCATCGAGCGCGCGCCGATCTCGACGGCGTCGCCGTTGTCGCAAATCACAATATTCTTGCGGTCCATGCCCATCTGGAGGGCGAGGTCCTTGTGAATTTGCAGCATACGCTGCTCGCCATGCACGGGGATGAAGTACTTGGGCTTTGTCAGCGCATGAATGATCTTGAGCTCCTCCTGGCAGGCGTGGCCCGAAACGTGCAGCATATCCGCGCGGTCGTAGATGACCTCGACTCCCTTGCGGAAGAGCTCGTTGATGACGCGCGAGACGGTATTTTCGTTGCCGGGGATGGCGCTCGCCGAAATGATGACGCGGTCGCCGGGGCCGACCTCGATCTGCTTGTGCTGGGAGAACGCCATGCGGTACAGGGCGGACATCTCCTCGCCCTGCGAGCCGGTGGTGACGATGACCTGCTTGTCAAGCGGCATCGACTTGATCTTGTTGATGTCGACCACGGTGTTTTTCGGCGGCTTCATGTAGCCGAGGTCCATCGCGACCTTCGTCACATTCTCCATGCTGCGGCCCGTAACGGCGACCTTGCGCCCGCACTCCGCCGCGGCGTCCATGATCTGCTGGATGCGGTGGACGTTGGAGGCGAACGTCGTGACGATGATGCGCTGTTTGCAGCCCTGGAACAGGCGGTTAAAGGTCCTGCCCACCGTGCGCTCGCTCATCGTGTAGCCCGGGCGCTCAACGTTCGTCGAATCCGCCAGCAGCGCCAGCACCCCCTGCTTGCCGAGCTCGCCGAAGCGGGCAAGGTCGATCACCTCGCCATCGATGGGCGTCGAGTCGATCTTGAAGTCGCCCGTGTGGACGACCGTGCCGAGTCCCGTGTGGATGGCGAAGGCAACAGAGTCCGCGATCGAGTGGTTGACGTGGATGAACTCCACGCTGAACTTGCCGGCCTTGACGGTCATGCCGCTCTCCACCGTGACGATCTTCGTCGACTTGAGAAGGCCGTGCTCCTCGAGCTTCAGGCGGATGAGGCCCGCGGTGAGGCGCGTGCAGTAAATGGGGATATTCACCTTTTTCAGGATGTAGGGCACCGCGCCGATATGGTCCTCGTGCCCGTGGGTGATGAACAGGCCGCGGATGCGGTTCTTGTGCTTGACAAGATAGCTCACATCGGGGATGACGCAGTCGATGCCGTACATATCGTCGCCGGGGAAGGCCATGCCGCAGTCGACCACGATGATCTCGCCGCCGTATTCGTAAACGGTCATATTCTTGCCGATCTCATTGAGACCGCCGAGAGGGATGATTTTTAACTGTTCAGCCAATGCTGGATCAACTCCTTTTGATTCGTTTGAAGCATAAACGATAGATTTGTTTTGAATTTGTTCTGTGTCCGGGCCAAAAGGCGCAAGGCAGAAGAGACGTCCGTGCCCATGCTTCGCCCTGCTTCACGAAGCAAATGCACCTGCGGCGCCTTGATAAGACCCATATGGACTTTTTTATAAAAACCGCGACAGGCCGCGGCCAAAACCAAAGAAAAACAGGTATTCGCGCGGAAAAGACGCGCATTTTCCCGCCATGTACGGAGTAGTATAGCACATTCCGCGCAAAAAGTATACCACATTTTTTGTCGACGGGCAAAAATTTCGTTTTTATATTGTATCCATGCCATACCCCGTGCTATAATGAAATGGATTATTCCCCTGTGCTGAGCCACAGGGGGCATTATCCGGACGGGAGGCAGCCTATTTATGAGGAACAAAAAGATCAGCAAGCTGGTAGACCCCAGCTTCCGGCTCTACTTTGTTGTCGGCTTTTTATTCGCAGCCGTCACGCTGCGCGTGAGCGTTCCGCTCGCCATCTGCGAGGCCGCTGCGATGGCGTTTCTCCTGTGGTACTTCCGCCACACGGCGCAGAAGCGCCGCGAGGGGATCCGCCGGTACATCGACGATGTGACCGACGACATGACCACGGCTGACAAGGCCTCGATGCTCTCGGCCCCGTTCGCGATGATGGTCTTCCGTCCCGACACGCAGGAGATCCTATGGAGCAACGACAGCTTTTTGCAGCTCACCGGCGTGCAGGAGGATATCTTCGATAACCGCATCGACGACGTGCTGCCTGACTTTCCGACCCACTGGCTGCTCGAGGGCAAGAGCGAATGCCCCGAGACCGTGATGCTCGGCGGGCGCCATTTCCGCGTGTTCGGCAACCTGAGCCACCCCACCTCCCGCCGCGGCGGACAGAGCCTGCTTGCCACGACCTACTGGACGGACGTGACCGAGCAGGACACGCTGCGCGAGGAGAACGAGAGCCGCCGTCCCATCGTGTCGATCATCATGATCGACAACTACGAGGAGCTGATGAAGGCCGGCAGCGAGGCCTCGCGCAGTGCGGTGCTCGCCGCCATCGACGAAAAGCTCAGCGACTGGCTCAAGGACTCCCACAGCCTGCTGCGCAAATTCGACCGCAACCGCTACGTGCTCGTCACGACCGAGCAGGAGTATCAAAGCCTGCTCGAGGGCAAATTCTCCGTGCTCGACGCGGTGCGAAGCGTCGTCACCGAGGACGGCGTGGCCGCAACGCTCTCGATCGGCGTGGGCAAGGACGTGGATGATTACGAAACGCTCTACCAGAACGCCATGCTCTCGATCGAAATGGCGCTCTCGCGCGGCGGCGACCAGGTCGTCGTGCGCAACCGTCTCGACTTTGAATTCTACGGCGGCAAGTCAAAATCCACCGAAAAGCGTACAAAGGTCAAATCCCGCGTGATGGCCAACGCCCTCGGCGAGCTCATCTCCGACGCAGGGCAGATCTTCGTCATGGGCCACCAGCACGCGGACATGGACGCCGTCGGCGCGGCGGCGGGCATCTGCTGCATCGCGCGCAAGCGCGGCAAAAAGGCGCAGATCGTCATCGACATGGAGGACAACGTCGCAAAGCCGATCCTCGCCAAGCTCGCGGCGCTGCCGGAATACAAGGATGCGTTCATCTCGGGAAGCGACGCCTTCATCTCCGCCCAGCCGGGTGCGCTGCTGGTCGTGGTGGACACGAACCGCCCCGATTTTGTCGAATCCGAGCAGCTTCTTGACGCGTGCAACCGCGTGGCGGTCATCGACCACCACAGAAGGGCCGCGAATTACATCGAATCCGCCGCGCTCAACTTCCACGAGCCGTATGCCTCGAGCGCATCCGAGCTTGTGACGGAGCTGCTGCAATATCTCGCCGACCCGACCGACCTGCTGCGCGCGGAGTCCGAGGCGCTGCTCGCGGGCATCGTGCTCGACACGAAGAACTTCACGATGCGCACCGGCGGGCGCACCTTCGAGGCCGCCGCGTTCCTGCGCCGCGCGGGTGCGGACACGTCGGATGTGCAGCGGCTCTTCCAGAGCGATCTGGCCGGCATGATCGAGCGCTACGACATCATCCGCCACGCCGAGCTCGTGCACGGCGATATCGCGGTCGCGGCGGTCGAAAAGGAGATCGACCGCGTGACGGCGGCCAAGGCATCCGACGAGCTTTTGACGCTCTCCGGCATCCACGCCTCGGTCGTTCTCTACAAGCACGGCACGGGCGTCAATCTCTCCGCGCGCTCGCTCGGCGAGATCAACGTGCAGTTCATCATGGAAAAGCTCGGCGGCGGCGGCAACTCCACCACCGCGGGCGGCCAGGTGGCCGACGCCACCGTGGACGAGGTGCGCGAGCGTCTGCTCACCGCCATCGACGAATATACAGAAGAGTAAATCACCCATAAGGAGGATATACACATGAAAGTCATTTTAACGCAGGATGTCCGCGGTCAGGGAAAGAAGGGCCAGCTCATCGACGCGGCCGAGGGCTACGCGAGAAACTTCCTGCTGCCCCGCAAGCTCGCCGTGCTCGCCACGACCGACGCCATCAACACCATGAACTTAAAAGAAAAGGCCCGCCGCGCCGAGGAAGCCGCAAACCGTCAGGCCGCCGTTGAAATGGGCGCAAAGCTCAAGAACGTGACCGTCAAGCTCACGGCCAAGGGCGGCAAGGAGGGCAAGCTCTTCGGCGCCATCACGAGCAAGGAGATCTCCGAGGGGCTCATGAGCCAGTTCCAGCTCGACGTGCCCAAGCAGAAGATCGTGCTCGACGAGCCCATCAAGGCCTACGGCACCTACGAGGTCAAGGCCAAGCTCGGCTACGAGGTCAGCGCCAAGTTCTCCGTCAGCGTGAGCGAGGAGTAAACGGGGCGCAACATTACGCGATAAGGAGGGCTTCTACGTGGAGGATATCTTCTACCGGCAGATGCCTCACTCCCTGGAGGCGGAGCAGTCGGTGCTCGGCTCCATGCTCATCGACGCAAACTGCGTCAAGGACGTGATGGAGCAGCTCCGCCCCGACGATTTTTACCTGAAGCAAAACCGCGAGATCTTCGAGACGATCTACTCCATGTTCGTCTACTCCAAGCCCATCGACGGCGTGACCGTCGCGGGCGAGATGGAGAAAAACGGCACCTACGATGAAAATACAACGCGCCCGTATCTCGCCCAGTTGATGGACGTGACGCCCACGAGCGCGAACGTGATGGAATACGTCAGCATCGTGCGCGACAAGGCGCTGCTGCGCGCGCTCTACACCGTGGCGGGGGAAATTTCCTCCATGGTGCAGGACGGCGCGGGCGGAGCCGCCAGCGTGCTCGACGCGGCCGAGCAGAAGATCTACGCCGTGCGCCGCGGGCGCAGCGCGCAGAGCATGGCGAGCATCGGCGTTGTGCTGCAGGGCGTTCTGGACCATTTGAGCGAGCTGAGCGCCAACGGCGGCAAGACGCTGCCGGGCCTTCCCACCGGCTTTGGCGTGCTGGACGACAAGATGAACGGCCTCAACAAATCGGACCTTGTACTGCTGGCCGCACGTCCCGGTATGGGTAAGACGAGTATGGCGCTGAATCTGGCGCTGAACGTCGCGCGCTCGAGCGGGCAGGCCGTGGCCGTGTTCTCGCTCGAAATGTCGCGCGAGCAGCTCGTGACGCGCATTTTGTCGAATCAGGCGACGGTCGAAAACCAGCGCCTTGTGACGGGCAATCTGCGCGAGCAGGACTGGGTCAATATCGCAAACGCCGCCTCGATCCTCTCGGGGCTCGACATTCTCATTGACGATAACCCGCTGCTCACCGTCGCAGACATGAACGCCAAGTGCCGCCGCATCGACAATTTGGGCCTTGTCGTCATCGACTACCTACAGCTCATGGCGTCCTCCGGTACGAAGGGCTACAGCGGCGAGAGCCGCCAGCAGGTGGTCAGCGACATTTCCCGTATGCTCAAGATCATGGCAAAGGAATTACAGGTCCCGGTGCTGTGCCTCTCGCAGCTCTCGCGTGCAAACGAAAAGCGCGAGGATAAGCGCCCCATGCTCTCCGACCTTCGTGAATCGGGCGCCATCGAGCAGGACGCGGATATCGTCATGTTCCTCTACCGCGACGACTACTACAACGAAGACTCGGAAAAGCGCAACATCGCCGAGTGCATCATCGCCAAAAACCGCCACGGTGAAACGGGCAAGGTGGAGCTTGCCTGGTCGCCGCAGTATACGACGTTCTCCTCGCTCGACTACCGGCATGAAGAGGACTGAGCTGCCGCGCGCGGAAGCGCTCTGCGCGCAATATCTCGACAGGACGCAGCGCGTGCTCGCCGCCGTGTCCGGCGGCGTGGACTCGATGTGTCTATTGTATTTTCTGCGCGAAAAGGGGTACGACGTCTCCTGTGCGCATTTTAACCATCAACTCCGCGGTGAGGAGGCCGCGCGTGACGAGGCATTCGTCCGCGCGTGGTGCGAAAAAGAGGGCATTCCCTTTTACTGCGGCAGCGGCGACGTGCGCGCCCACGGGCGAACGATGGGAAAAAGCGAAGAAGAGGCCGCGCGCGACCTGCGCTATGCCTTTCTGCGCAAAACGGCAAACGGTCTGCACGCGCAGATCGCGCTGGCACACCACGCGGACGACAACGCCGAGACGGTGCTTTTGAACCTCATCCGCGGAACAGATCTGCGCGGCCTTTGCGGGATGCAGCCAAAGCAGGGCGACCTTGTTCGTCCGTTTTTGGAGCAGACGCGCGAGGAGCTCGTCGCTTACGCGGCGGCGCATGATATCCCGCACGTCGAGGATCACACCAATGCGGACCCGAACGCCGCCGCGCGCAACTATCTGCGGCTCGAAATTTTTCCGCGGCTCAAGCATCTCAATCCCCGCGCGGGCGAGCACATCGCCGCGGCAGCGCGCTCGCTGACCGCACTCGATGACGCCATCGAGCAGAAGGCGGAAGCGCTGCTCGCGGACACGGAATGCACAGGATCGTCCGTCTCGCTGCCGCTATGCCGTTTTTGTGCGGCGGACGAAGCCGTGCAGGTCCGCGCGCTGCTGCGCATGGCCGACCGGCTCGGCGTCGGGCGAAAGGACATCGGCCGCGAGCAACTGAACGCCGTCCTTGCGCTCGCGCAAAAGGACGACGCGGTACGGCGGCAGGTCTCGCTGCCGCGCGGCGCGGTCGTGTGTCTCGCAGGCGGCGCGCTGACGATGAGCGTGCAGCCCACGGCGCCGAAACGCGCGGTCCTATCCCCCGGCATTCCCCTCCGCTGGGGAAATTTCGAGCTGACGCTGCTGCGTGCGTCCGACGGCGGGGGGCTTTCGCTCCGCGCGCCGGAGGACGGAGAGACGGTCTCCGTCGGTCCCTGCGACTTAAAGGCGCGCCTGACGCTTGCGGGCACAAACGGCGCGCGCGGCGTGAAGCGGCTGTGCGTCGATCAAAAAATTTCTCTCACCGAGCGCGATGCGCTCCCCGCCCTTTATGTCGGCGACCGGCTTGCCGCCGTGTGGCGGCTTGGCACGGACGTTGCCTTTTTGCCGAAGGGCGGTGAAGCGGCGCACTTCGTGCGCATCGTTTCCCTGTAGCTTATTTTGTGCGACCTGCGGCGGAACGCCGCATCAGATACAACAAATACGAATAAAAAGAAAGTGGAGAAAAAAGCTATGGCTAAGAGCAATATGGATCAGGATATCCTGAAGGTACTGTATTCCGAGGAGCAGCTCAGAACGCGCGTGCAGGAGATGGGCGACGAGCTCTATGAGCGTCTGAAGGACAAGAACCCCCTGTTTCTCGGCGTGCTGAAGGGCTCCTTCATCTTCATGGCCGACATCGTGCGCGCCTGCCAGCTCAAGAGCGACGTTGAATTCATCGCCGTCTCGTCCTATCAGAACGCGACGACCTCGTCCGGCGTGGTGCAGATCACGCGCGATCTCCAGCAGGACATCACGGGCCGCGATATCGTCGTCATCGAGGACATTCTCGACTCCGGCAACACGCTCTACTTCCTCAAGAATTACTTTATGACCAAGGGCGCCGCCAGCGTGACCGTCGTGACGCTGCTCGACAAGCCCTCCCGCCGCACAAAGCCCGTCGTCGCCGACCTTGCAGGCTTCGAGGTGCCCGATGAGTTCGTCGTCGGCTACGGTCTCGACTACGCGCAGAAGTACCGCAATATGCCCTACATCGGCGTGCTGAAGCCGGAAGTCTATTCCGAAAATTGATCCGGCGCGGGGACGCGGCTCTTTCCGTCTCCCCGCGGCAATAAGGAGGAACCCCCATTGACTCAACAATCCAAGCGCCCCGGCCTGCTGCCGTATCTGCTGGTGCTGCTCGTCATTGTCGGCGTGTACAGCTTCATGAGCCGTCCCACGGAGGCCGAGCCGTCCTATTCCGAGGTGCGCGAGCTCTTTGAGCAGGAGAAGGTCCGGTCCTTCACCGTGACGGATACCACGCTGCGCATGACGCTGCGCGAGCCCATCGACGGCAAGTCGGAGATCCGGAAGGACCTTTTCAGCTTCTCGCTCTTCTATGATGACCTGAGCGAGCTCATCGAGCAGCAGGCGGCGGACGGCATCATCGAGAGCTACGACATTTCCGCCGATCACTCCATCAACTATGTCGCGATGTTCGCGCCCTATATTCTCGCCATTCTCGGCATCTTTGCCATCTGGTACTTCCTCTCCGTCCGCTCCGCGGGTGGTGGCGGCGGCGACCGCATGGCCAAGTTCGGCACGGCCTCGTTCAAGACCGGCGGGGACAACAAGCGCCCCACGACCTTTGCCGACGTTGCCGGCGCGGACGAGGAAAAAGAGGAATTGCAGGAGATCGTCGACTTTTTGAAAGAGCCGTCGAAATTCATTGACCTCGGCGCGCGCATCCCCAAGGGCGTGCTGCTCGTCGGTCCTCCGGGCACGGGCAAGACGCTGCTGGCCCGCGCCGTCGCGGGCGAGGCAGGCGTGCAGTTTCTGTCCATCTCCGGCTCCGACTTTGTCGAAATGTATGTCGGCGTCGGCGCAAGCCGCGTGCGTGACCTCTTCGAGCAGGCGAAGAAGGTCGCCCCTGCCATCATCTTCATCGACGAGATCGACGCCGTGGGCCGTCAGCGCGGCACAGGTCTCGGCGGCGGCCACGACGAGCGTGAGCAGACGCTCAACCAACTGCTCGTCGAAATGGACGGCTTCGGCACGAACGAGGGCGTCGTCGTCATGGCGGCGACAAACCGCGCCGATATTCTTGACCCCGCGCTGCTGCGTCCCGGCCGTTTCGACCGCCAGGTATACGTAGGCCTGCCCGATATCCGCGGCCGCGAGGATATCCTGAGCATCCACATCAAGAATAAGCCCCTTGCCGAGGACGTGGACCTCTCCACCGTTGCCAAGGGCACGCCCGGCTTCACGGGCGCGGACCTTGAAAATCTCTGCAACGAGGCCGCGCTGCTCGCCGCGCGCCGCGGCAGCAAGCTCATCACGATGGCCGACTTCTCCGAGGCGGAGATCAAGGTCATCGCCGGTCCCGAGAAGAAGAGCCGCGTCGTGAGCGAACAGGAGCGCAAGCTCACCGCCTATCACGAGGCGGGCCATGCCATCGTGATGCACGCTCTGCCCACGCACGACCCCGTGCACCAGATCACGATCGTCCCGCGCGGCAGCGCCGGCGGCATGACGATCTCGCTGCCGACGGAAGACCGCTCGTACCAGTCCAAGCGCTGTCTCTTATACACATCTGACGCTGCCGACGACTAGTCGAGTGTAGA
>ENA-OZKX01000105-OZKX01000105.1-human-gut-metagenome-genome-assembly--contig:-NODE-105-length-41541-cov-7.969411_pt1 | contig 41541 bp, 27 predicted proteins | sample MGYA00244831_ERZ653774 | MGnify/ENA primary metagenome ERZ653774 (study PRJEB26926, sample SAMN06165314) | human gut metagenome | biome: ENVO:00009003; feature: ENVO:2100002; material: ENVO:00002003...
TTCTGCCTGTCTCGTGGGCTCGGAGATGTGTATAAGAGACAGGTTGTCAGTTTGATGAATTTCTCATAAATTTTAGCGGATTTCCTGGAAACCGAGTTGTATGGAAGTTTCTCTCTGAACAGTGCCCATTTTCTGTTTCTCTCTTCCCAATAATCAACTCCTTTCTCTTCCTCCCACCTGTCTACTTTTTCCTTGTAGATTTTCAGTTTGGATTGGTATCCTTCCTGATGTCTGTTCTCTATGTCTTTCTGCCTCAGGTAGCTTTTGATAGCCTCTTCCATGGCAAGGAGTTTTTCGGGAGTGAATGTTCCGTTCTCTATATCCATGCTAACGGTATTCCTGCCGCCCTCGATTTCTAACAGCTTTATTTGGTTTATACCTAACTTTTTGGCAAAGCCGAATTTTACGTTGCCTTCTTCTGCCAGTTCTTTTAAAAAACTGCCCATGTCTAATGTTTCTTTAATCTTTTGATTGTTCATGCTGCGAAATTACTACAAATTTGTGAATTGGGTGGTTGAGCGTCATGACGCTCAATTTTTGCAAACAATAACCTAGGTTAAAGTTTTTAACGCAGCAAATCGGTGCCCCTTTCTGGGGGTATTTTGAAGATGAAGATGATGTTTGGTTTTGTATTGCCTGTCGGAAAAAAAAGCTGAAAAATGACGAGGTGAAGGGTGAAGGGTATATTTTAAACTCTATATTATATTCTTTATTTTATGGATTTTGCGATTTTTGACCCTAGGGTCTTTTTTTCGGTTTTTACCCTTACCCTTCACGCGTATATATATAAAAGAGTTTTCAACCCTTCACCCTTCACCTTTTTGCTTAATATTTTGTGGGTCAGTGTGTTAAGGGTGAAGGGTGGTGAAGGGAGGTGAAGGGATAAGTAAAAAGACTTTCCACTCCTCAATGTAAAAAACAGCCCTAAAAATTTGGAAGTTACAAATATTCAGCGTATCTTTGCAGAAGAAAATAAAAACATAAAGCGTATGAAACAGGTAGAAGAAAGATACATCAGCTTGCTGACCGACTTCGGTTTCAAGCGAATTTTTGGAACAGCAATGAACAAGGATTTGCTCATTTGCTTCCTCAACAGCTTGTTTAATGGCAAACAGGTTGTGAAGGACGTATCGTATCTGAACCCGGAGCATGTGGGAGATGTCTATACCGACCGCAGAGCCATCTTTGATGTATATTGCGAGGGCGAAAACGGTGAGAAGTTCATCGTAGAAATGCAGAATGCCTACCAGACGTATTTCAAGGATCGTGCCCTTTTTTACTCCACTTTCCCGATTCGCGAACAGGCACCTAAGGGGAGTGAATGGGATTTCAAACTCAATCATGTTTATACCATAGCCCTGCTCAACTTCAGCATGAACGAGGATGCATTCGACAAGGAGAAAATCCGCCATCATGTGCAGTTGTGCGACACAGCTACCCACAAAGTATTTTACGACAAGCTCGAATATATCTATGTAGAGATTTCCAAGTTCAACAAATCCCTGGAACAACTGGATACGCTCTACGAGAAGTGGCTCTATGCACTGAAGAACCTCTATAAACTTACCCAGCGCCCTAAAGAGCTGTGCGACAAGGTCTTCGACCGCCTCTTCGAGGAAGCCGAAATAGCCAAGTTTACTCCGCAGGAAATGAGGGAGTATGAGACCAGCAAGATGGCATATCGCGACATCAAGAATTCCGTAGACACTGCTAAGCGTGAAGGCAAACAAGAAGGTCTTGCGGAGGGTATAGAAATAGGCAGGGAAAAGGGCATGAAGGAAGGTATGGAAAAAGGTATGGCGAAAGGCATGGAGAAAGGTATGGAAAAAGGTATGGAGAAAGGTAGAGCAGAAGGCAAGCATGAGGCCAACACAGAAACAGCACAACGATTGCTGGCAATGGGACTTTCTGCCGAACAGGTTTCCAAAGCTACCCAGCTACCTTTGGAAATCATTAAGAATCTGAGCAATACATAAAAAATATAATAGCGGAGATATTGATGACAAATATCACCATAATAAATCCCAGAACTGCTTGGAAGAGCGATTCTGGGATTTTTTATACCATTTGTTTAATATTTATATTATATAGATTCTACATCATCGTACACATTATTATATATAGTACGATGCGAGCATTGTAAAACGTCTCATCTATTACTTGATAACCATCTTTTTACCATTCTTGATGACAACGCCCTTATAGTTCTTACCTACCTGCTGACCAGCGAGGTTGAAGCACTTGCCATCCTTAGCTACATTTGCACTCTCAATATTAGAAATGCCTGTAGTAGGCTCTTCTACAATTTCAAATGTAGCAGCATTCTGCCAAGCTGGATAGTGAATAGTCTTAGTAGCATCATACTCACCAACTGTTGCATTATCAAAATCCTCTGTTGAAAGGAGGTTGCCATCTGCATCATACACCTTAATGCTACCAATATAGATGACTGCATCCTTAGGCATCTTTCCTACATTCAGCAAGAGTGCAGTAGCTGCATACTCATAATCCTTCAAAATTTCCGGATTACAATTTTTGGTATTACCATTTGTATGATCTATCTCCATTCCTGGCTTTGCAGTACAGTGGGAGTGACAAGTAACCGTGGTCTTACCAGGGAAGTTTATTACTGCCTCTGACTTTTGATTAGTCAAGGTAAGTTCCTCAGTATAATTGAACACTGCAGAAGCATTCCACTCCGTCATATGCTCTGTCTGAGTCTCGTCAATAGCCTCTGTTCCGATTTTGAATTCGGTACCAGCTGTAGTGTACACATCAAACTTCACGACATAAGCCTTGCCCTTCTCTAGATTCTTAAGGTTGATATAACACTGGCTGTCCCAAGGATTAACCTTGTCAGCGGTGCCAGTAATCTTCAGCACCTTGTTAGCTGCACTCACGTTAACTGCCATCAAGGCAGCAGCAATCAAAGTAAAAATCTTTTTCATAAGCTTTTAATTTTAAGTTTATTGATAATAATTGTTCATTCGTGGAACGAGAAATGTTTCTCATTTCCGCTTGCAAAAGTAACAGAAAAGGCTGAAAAAGACTTTGCGTGGTATAACAAATACTTTGTGAGAAGTACCAAATAGGTTTGATAGCCAACATTATAACGAAAATGATACACCATCAAACCTATTTGAAGAGGAAATCACAACAAAGGAGTCATATAAATCGGTAAGAGGAGCGTTTGGCCATCTTTCTTCAAATCCTTTGTATACAAGAGATATCTCTTATCTATTCGATCAGAATATTTAGCACAAAACTCGTCTAGTGACTTATGAGTATTATATCCTGAGGATTTCACCTCTATCGGATAAATTTTCTTTCCTCTTGAAAGAAGGAAATCCACTTCATAACTTTTATGGCTAGTAGCATGAATACATCACGTCCTTCTCTAGGAAGCCAAATTAAAGATTTTGGCACGAAAACGCAAGGCATTAAATATTGGTGGCGTGGCTAGCGAGGCTTACATTTGGTGTTGCCAATGGAATCCATTCAAGTATAGTAAACAGCGAAGTCACACTAGACAATCTCTTTCAAGAATGACACATAGGAGAAAGAGAATATTTTCATCATTAAAAAAATGCAAAAAGGTTGACCGTGTCATCACAACACAGCCAACCTTAACGACTAACATCTTTTTTCGGTTAATCTTTGTATGATAAACCTAAAACTAATGTCTTTTAGAGTAATTACTTGGCGTTGTTCCAATATTCTGGAGCGCCAAGACCTGCTGCAAAGCCACCATAGGTGTGCTTGCGATAATAATCCAAATCCCAGAGGCCTACTGGCAAACCAGGACGCCAACCACTATTGGCAGGACTGTCAGTAGCACACCACTGGCAGATACCCCACTGCTGATTCTCAGGAACAATCTCAAAATACTTCTTGACGATAAACTCGTAGTAAGCACGCATTGCCTTGTGCTGTTCCTCGGTCATATCAGTAGTATTTACTTGGACATATGGGTATTCGCCGTCCTTAACCTCGTTCTTCTTAACCTCCAAGCCCATATCCAACTCAGAAATACGAACCAACCTACCTGTACTAACCATCAGGTTGAGCATGTTCACGTAAGCATCCTCTCTTTTTTTCTGCTCAACAGGATCCATGCAGCATGAAACGTGCATCTGACTGCCGATACCATCAATCACGGTAACGCCGTCCTTCTGCCACTCCTCAATCCAGTGAATCAAACTCTTGAGCTTCTTGTTATCGTCGTAAGCAGTTTCGAGGTTATAATCATTGATGAAGAGTTTCAACTCCTCAGGATTTCCACCAGCATCAGCAAAGCCCTTGCGAGCTGCAGCTACAGCAGTGCGAACATAATCAATGTCACCCAGGTAATCCTGCCAGTAGAAATTGTTCTTGGCATCATCTGGAGTAACTATACCACGTGTGGCAGACTGGAGATCGTAGAAACCATCGCCATCCTTATCTTCACCAGAGATAGCCTCGTTTACAACATCCCAAGCCTTCACCTTACCCTCGGTAGCTTCCATCATGCCGTAAATCCAATTCTGCAAAACAGGAGTAAGTGCTTTCTTCTTCTCCTCATCTGTAAGAGGAATAGTATTTGAAGACTTCGTGTAGTAAACTTCAAAATCATCAATATAGAGGGTACCAGCATATTTACCGATATTCAGCAGCAGGCGCAAGGCATTGTCACCATTACATGTGGTAGTCACATCAACTTCATTCCAATCAGTTGTAACCTTGATGGTAGGGAAGTCACCACAGCCTTGGTATCCGTCAGGATTCTGGAATCCAGCACCAAATTCACCAGCTACAGAACCCTTGATTTTCATCTTCAAGTGATAGGCTTTACCATTCTCAAAAGCGAAACCTGGTTCATAGTTAACTTGTGAATCCCAAGGATTCGCCTTGGCTGCGTTGTTACCAACCTCACAAACACCATTTACAATCTTTGGCGTATTATCCATACCCCATCCACCAAGGTTCTGACCATCATCAAAGGTAAGATGCCCAACACTTACAGGGATTTCAACCACTTGACTTTCGGCCACTTCTTGAATATCTGTAGTTACCGTATGCCAGGAATAAGGTTTATAACAAGGAACTTCGTCCCCTTTTATGTCACCATTTACGATCAAATTATTGGTAGAACCTTCTTCACAAAGACTTAAAGACTTGATGTCCAGTTCACCGCCCAGTTTACCTGCAGCAAAAACAAAGTTCTCATAATTGGCTGCCGGAGTAAAGTTAACGGTATATTCATTCCATTTAGTACCTACTGAAATCGAGCCTAAGCCTGCATCACCTGGAGCTCCCCATAGAATTAATTCAAAAGGAGCAGTAGCTTTTGCATTCATTTTAAAGACATACTTTTTCCCTTGAGATAACTGAGCAGGGAAATATAATTGAGCATCCCAATGACCACCAGCCTCTGCATTCTTAATGACCAAGCAACGTGTGACATTAGAAGAAGGAGGTAACTCCTTATCTGCAATCAGCCCATTCAGATACTTGTTAGGCTGCTGAGCATGCCAAGCCAAGGTATGGCCATAAACAGAAAGGCCTGCATCGGTAGCATTCTTAACATATTCACTTACTTTATCAAAATTCATGCTACCATCATCAGCAACACAAGAAGCCATCTTCATGGCGTTGCCGGCTACAGTCTCGTTAAAGTTGCTGTTGGTCAAAGCATACACCAGTTCCTTCTTGTTATATTCATCTACAGCAGTTCCGATTCCGAGGTGGAAGTTTGGACGGTCCTTGATGTATTCCTTCAAGGCATCATATTGCTCCAGATAACCATACTGCGCTTCCTTATCAGGACGTACGGTCTCGAAATTCTGGTCGAAGTGGTCTACACAAGAGGCCAAAAGCATGGCCCCGAGTGCAGATACTAATATTTGTTTATTCATAACTTATGCGATCATTAATTATTATAGGTATAAGAGAACTCCTCTAAAGTTACTCCACTACGCCACCAGACGAGTTTCTCGTTCAAACTCTTCTTTACACCATCAGCGAAGGTGATTTCGGCGTTGAGTTCCATCAGGTCACGATCCTTGTTATTCCACGAATGGATACCATCGTCAGCCCAAGAGCCTGAGCCTGTAGCCGTAACACCATCGGTGAGCGAAGTGATGGTACACTTTTCTTTGTCATCGAAGGTGAGCAGGAGGTCTGCCTTGTAGATGGTACTGCCCTCCTGGAACTCTACTGAATAAACAGAGCTGTTCAGGGTGCGGGTAGTAATCTGAACCTGTGAAGCCTTCTCGATGTTGTCGGTGCTTGTATTGTGATTTGTCAACCACCAGCCACTATACTTGTTCTGATACTTCACGCAGTACATCACGTAATCCTTAGGAGCTGTTTCCCAGATGGATGCATTGGTACGGGAGCCTGTAGCACCTTCTTTCAGAGTACCGGCAGAGATTCTGTCGAAGCCCTGCTGATCGGTCATCACTAGAGGAATCACGTAGGTATTCTTCACGGCATCAGGGTCGTTGAAGAAAGCATCAGTCAGCTGAACTACTGTCTCACCCGTCATTCCACCCTTGAAATCGAGTTTGTTGGTAGAAAGAGAGTAATATTCTGCAGGCATCGCCTTGACAGGGGTGCCATCTGCAAAAGTAAGATGATCGCACAGACTGTTATCCACAGCTACGTTCACATAACCTTTTCTTCCATTGTAAGAGCCGGCAAAAGTTGCCTTGATCTTGCATTTATGCTCCTTATCGAGAGAGGTATCGTATTCATCATCGCCCAAGACGATGGTACGAACCGGACTCTGATAAACGAACATGGCAGTGGTTCCACCCTCGTAATCATCAAAAGCCTGGTCTCCATTCTCACATGCAGTGAAAGAAGCCATCAGTGTCAGAAGGGCTGCCACCATTTTGATATATCGTTTCATAATCATTAGTCTTTATTTATAATATTAGCCGTTTATTATTTCCAACCCTCGTTCTGCTTGAGGTTGCTGTATTTCAGAATCTCAGAGTATGGGATAGGACCATAGTACATATAGTCTGAATAGTTGCGTTCCTCAGCGTCGAAAGTCTTGTAGATGTATTTGCCTGTTGTGGCATCTGTCGTGATGTTGATACCCTTGGCTGCCTCATTGAGATCAGCGAGTTCAACCTTCCAGCGGCGCAAATCCCAGAAACGATGATTCTCGAAGCAGAGTTCCAAGCGACGCTCGTTGCGGATCAGCTCACGCATCTTGTCCTTGTTCTGTGCGCACTCCTCCAAGTATGGATCCTCGCCAAACTCACCAAGTCCGGCACGCTCACGGATTGCCTTGATAACATCGTAGGCAGAATAGTTGGCACCGCCCACATTTGCCTTAGGACCCTGAGCCTCATTAGCAGCCTCAGCATAGTCGAGCAAGATTTCCGTAGTACGGATACGAGCTGGCAGATGCTTCTGCTTGGTTGCAGAGCTTGGGTTGAGGTTCACATCAGGACGGAGCAACTTGCGGAGATAATAACCCGTCTTGGTTGATTTTCCATTCTCCTTGTTCAAGCCATCCAGAGTCTTGGAATCGGCAGCTGTATTTACCACTCCATCAGTAGAACCGATTTTATCGCCATTTACAAGAATGTAGGCAGCGAGACGTGGGTCACGGTTCTGATAAGGATTCTTGGCATCGTATTCTGCATTGTCATCAGTAATAGGATAACCGTTTGCCATAGGGAACGCATCCACCAGGTTCTGGGTTGGATTGATCTTACCGCTACCATAGAGCGAAGGAGGATAGTAATCTGTCTCCAGAGTGTTACTTTCTTCAACATTTCCACGCCAGATAATCTCCTTAGGATTCTCGGATGTAGCACCCAAACCGTCTATGAGCGACTTATTGCAGAACCACTTCCATCCGTCAGAATCCACTGCATCCAAACCACCAAACTCGCTCAGGCAGTTGGCAGCATATTTGGCAGCATCCTCATAAGAGGCTACACCGGCAGATTTATAAGCAGGAGAAGCGGCGAGTATGGCGAGCTGAGCCTTGAAAGCCAAGATGATGCGACCGTCAATCTTGCCACGATGGTTGGTACCGAAGGCACGATTGTACTCTGCATTGGTAGCACCCTTCTGGGCATACTTGGCAGGAACCTTATCCTCATCCACATCGGCATACTGCTCAGGCAAATACTTCAGAGCCTCATCAAAATCAGACATAATCTGATCGTAGCACTCCTTGAAGGAGTTACGTGGAAGATTGAAATCAGACTTTGAATCTTCTGAAGAAAGATGGATAGGCACACCCATCAACTGACCATCTACCATTCCGGCATGAGCACGGAGCAAGTACATCATGTGTAAGCCACGCAAAGCATAGGCATTACCCTTGTAGTTGTCGCAATACATCTGATTGAGAATCTCACTGGAGTAAGACCACTCTACCTTATCGCAGTTTTCCAACATCAGGTTACAGTACTGGATGGCGTGATAACGACCATCCCACTGTGAAACCGGATTCATATTTGCAGCCCAAGAACCTGTAGCCATCTTCTTATGGTTGAAATAGTCGCCTGAGTTTTCGTTGGTGACAGCATCATCTGTAGCCACATCAGTATATGGAGAGGTGCTATATGGCAGAGCCAGGTAAGCATTGTCAAGAATACCACGGGCAAACGTAGGATCCTTATACATCTCGCTGATATCTTGGTTATTTTCCAAGGCAGGCTCAAACAGGTCGTCACAAGAAGTGAGCGATACTAAGACTGCACTTATCAATAATAATCTTGATAATTTCATAATTTTAATTCTTTAATTAATTCTAGAATGAAACCTTAGCACCGATGCTATAGAAGCGGTTCAATGGTGCCGAGCCTGAATTGTTAACATCCATCTCCATGAGTTTGCGCTCCTTGGCTATGGTGAGCAGACTGTTGCCGTTGACAAAGAGCTGAAGTCCGCGTACGAAACTCTTCATGAACATCGCCTTAGGGAAGTCGTAGCTCAACTGCACCTTCTGAAGGTCGATGCGGTCGGTAGAGTACATCCAGAAGTCTGATGTCTGATAGTTGTTCGTACCTGCCTCAGTGGTCAGACGTGGGAAGGTGGCTGTGGCTGCAGTCTCCTTGGTCCATCTGCCACGCATCTCTGCTGTATATTTGGCATCACCGCCTACCCAGAAGTAGGTGGAGTTCTTCACGGCATGAGCACCGAAGTTTCCTGTGCCGAGCATGAAGAGGGTGAAGCCCTTATATTTCAGAGTGAGGTTCATACCGATAGTGGTAGGAGTTCCATACCAACCACCCTTGCCCAGGTAAACCTGGTCCTTGCTATCGATAACGTTGTCGCCGTTCTGGTCCTTGTACTTCAGGTCACCCGGACGGATGGTTCCGCCGATAATCTGAGTTGGAGAGTTCTTAATATCATTCTCATCCTGGAAGAAGCCCAGGCACTCATAACCCCAGATAGCATCGAGTGGCTGACCCTGGCGATACTGATAGGTATCAGCATACTGCGAATCATCTCGCTTGGTTGCCTCGGTGGTGTAGTAAGTTACGTTGGCTCCTACGCCGAAACCGAAATCACCAAACTGCTTCTTGTAGTTCACAGCAAAGTCGAAACCGCTGCGCTTGTCCTCATTAAAATTAATGTAAGGAACGAAAGAAGACTCAGGATAGTAGCTGAACAGATAGCTAGGCACCTGATTGCGAGCCTCCAGAATTCCGTTGGTCCACTTAGAGAGGAAGTAAGATGCATCGAAACTCAAAGCCTTGTTGAGCACCTCTGCATGAACCGTGGCAGAAATTTCCTTGCGGTGCAGGTAGCTGAGTTCGTCATTGCTACCACGCTTAGACTGCATAGCTGAGTGACCGGAACCACCATTCCAATCCCACCAGCCACCGCTCTGATAGGTTCCGAGATACATGTAGTAATCGTCGATACCCAAATCGGTCTTCATATCGGTGTAGCTTGCGCTGAGGGTCAGATCATCGAAGAATGAATTCTCCATGAACTTCTCCTTAGAGAGGCGCCAGCCCAGAGTGACAGATGGAGATACACCCAATCGCTTGGCTGATGGCAACTTGGCAGACCAAGGTGTAGCCAGAGCGAAATCGGCATAATACTTATGATCATAGTTATAAGAGAGCTGCAAGCCCAGGTTGGCATTGCTCACCTTATGATACTCTCCAGACTTACTCTGCTGATAACCGTTGGCCACCAGCATGGCGCTTACGTTGTGCACATCGTTGAAGGTGCGGTTGTAATCGAAGTGCGCATTGAATGCGATGGTCTGGTTATCGGTAGAACCAGAGATATTCTGAGCACCCGATTTCTTGTCCACCGTACCATTGTTGTTCAAACCTACGATAACATCCTTGCCGTTGTAGTTAGCCCATGTAGGCTGGAAGGTGGCGTAGGAATTGTTGAACGATGTTGAGTATGCCGTAGCATAGTCGATGGCTACCATCGTGTGGAAACTCAAGCCCTTGAGTACAGAAGAGAGGTCGAAGTTCAAACCTGCATCAAACTGGAACTGACGGCTGTGATAGACATTGGTACCCGAAGCATAAATATCGCCGAACACATTGGTGAGGTCGGCAGAAGAACCACCTAGGAAGTACTTGCCATCAATGATATTGCTGGTAGCCCCAATCATAGTCAGCGCCGACTTGGCATTAGGGTCAATCATTTCCACAGGAATCAGCGGAGCCACACGGTTAGGGCGGAAGGTGCGAGCCTGCTCCCAGTAGCTGCTATTGTTAGTGTTAGCCGACTTAGCCCCGTAGAAGGTGGCATTCGCATTTACGTAGGCATTGATGGTGCTGCTCAAGGCGAAATCCACATTACCTCTTACATTGAATCGGTCGGTATAGTTCTTCTTAGCCTCGCCGAAGTTCAAGTTGTCACCGTTGCGATAGTAACTCACGTTGGCATAGAAGCGCGCCTTCTGGTTGCCACCTTCTATTTCGGCAGAAACCTCCGAGCGGTTGAACGCCTTCTTGATGTAATCAGAAGAATAGAAGTCTACGCTAGGATAGCGATATGGATTCTTTCCGGATGCATAGTTGTAGATGGTCTCTGCAGAATATGGCAGGTTGTTTACATCACCGCCATCATTGAGGAAAGCCTCGTTGTAGAGAGTCATGTACTCAGCCGAACCGAGATACTCAGGGAAAGCCTTGGCTACGTTCCAGCCCGTATTGGCATTCACCTTTACCGACAAGCCATCGTTAACCTTACCACGCTTGGTGGTAATGAGAACCACGCCATTGGCAGCCTTGCTGCCATAGAGTACTGTGGCCTGGGCTCCCTTCAGAAAAGAGATATCCTCAATCTCGTCGGGGCGAACATTACTGGCTTCACGTGGCACACCGTCGATGAGAACGAGTGCATTGGAATAACCCCACATACCACTGCCATTATAACCGGATACATAACCCTGCATGTTGTCAAGGCTGTAGGTATTATAGTTTTTCTCTGTCAATTCTCTGACGTTGACGGTACTCACGCCACCGAGCACATCGCTCTGGTACGCCTTCTTGAACGCCACGTTAACCATTGCGCTATCAGCAGATTCCTGAGCCGAAGCAGGCAACTGTGCCAGAAGTGCCGTAACCACTGTCAGAGCAGAGTATATTGTTTTCTTATTATTTTTCATATATAATATGATTATTTCTAAGTTTATGCTTTTTATATATCACATCTCCGGGTGATTACCATCCTGGATTCTGACCGAACTCAGGATACAGATAAACATCGCTTTCCTTGAGTGGCAAGAGATAGTGTTTCTCTGAGAAGTTGCGGGTCACGATGGTCTCCTCGCTCCATCCTGTCACCTCGGCATCACGTGGATCGTTCTTGGTATAATCGAAATTACCTACACGCTTGAATTCCTGTGAAGTCTTGATGTTGTATGGATATTCGGTGAGAAGCAACCAGCGCTGCAGGTCGTTCCAGCGGAAGCCCTCAAAGGCAAGCTCTACGGCACGCTCGCGGCGAACCTCGTCCATAAACTTCTTCTGGTCGTTCATAAACTTATCTGCCACATGACCAGCTCCTACTCTATCGCGAAGCACATTGATTGCTTCAGCAGCGGTAAGGTTGAGCTTTGAGCTCTTGTAGTTGGCTCCCTGAACGGCAGCACCAGCCTCAGCATACATCAGATAGAGGTCGGCAAGACGCATGTAAGGAAGGTCGCACTGCAAGGCACCACCCCATTCGTACATGCCATCATACTTATTTGCCTGGTGAGGAACCAGCTTCTGAGTATAGTAACCAGTGCGGCATCCCTGACTTGAAGAATTTCGCAATTCACTACCAGAATACATTGGCATATACTGCAATGCTGCAACCTTTGGTTCCTTTACTGCATCAATGGTTGTATTGATATACTTAAAACCATCGAAGACGATGTCATGATAGAAACGTGGATCACGATCCTTGAATGGATGCTTTGGATCGAATCCGGAATCAGGATCATTCAAAGGCAGACCATTAGCCATACCATAATAGTTTACATAGTTGGCTGTCGGCTGGTGAATCACAGCATCGTGTTGTACGATATCTTCCATCTTAGGTCCCCAAAGTTTGGTGAAGTTCCAGTTTGATGAATTCTCGCCAATATATGGACCGCGCATGATTGCCTCTGTAGAACCTGGTTGTTTCCAATTCTTACCTGTAGTACGGAAGATATCAGAAAAGTTGTTTGTAGAACCAGACTTTGCTACATGATTATAAATATCAGAGTAGTCATAGGTACACAATGCATATGGAGTTTTGCCTGAATTTACCTGAGCAATAGCCTCTGCCAAAGCATCAGCAGCCTTTGTGGCAAGCTCTGTATTATACTTATAGGTATCGCCATTCTTGGAAGCCCCCATCTCTGCACCGATATTATTCAATGGAGAAGAAGCCCAAAGCAACACTTTACCTAAGTAGCCCAAAGCGCAAACTTTTGTAATACGAAGTTCATTCTTGCCCAAAGTTTTCTTACCTATAGTTGTCTTGTCCCAATCATTAGGAAGTAACTCTGCAGCAGCCTTAAAATCTTCGGCACATTTCAATGCGCACTCCTGATAAGAAAGACGAGGCAAAGTCAAAGCTGATGCACCATCCAATACGGTGTCTACGTATGGCATACCGCCAAAGAAAGCTATCAACTCCTCGTGCCACCATGCACGGAAGAACAACAACTGTCCCTTGATGAAGTTCTTCTCTTCCTGAGTACAGTCGGTCATCAGGTCAAGATTGGCAAGACCTATGTTGCACTTACGGATGCAATACCAGGCATGCTCCAAAGAATGAGCCATTTTACTGGTTGAAGTCGGATCAAGGTACTCACCAGGATTTCCAGAAGATGGTCTGTGCAAGAAACTTTGATTATTGTCATACCAGTTACGGTAGTCGCCTAAATCAAAATGAGCAGTCACATGATCATCTCCCAAGCCAGTATTCATGATTTCATCTTCACCCCAGTTGAATGATGTACAATACATATTCGACTCCTTACTTGGAATACAGTTGTAAATTTGCTCCACATATCCCTGGAAATTGGTGAAGTTCTTGAACGCTTGTTCTGCACTCACATCTGTATCAGGGCTCTTATCTAAGTAATCTGTACAAGAAGCAAATCCGCAAGTGAGGCTCAGCGCACAAAATATTTTTACTAAATTATTTTTCATTTGTTATGCATGTTTAAAGATTAAACTTGACACCGAAGTTCACACGCTTCATTGTAGGGTAAGCACCTACGGCTCCACCGTTACTAGAGAAGTTTGACTCTCGGTCGTCTGGCATTCGGGTCCAGAGCCAGAGGTTGTTACCACTTACGTAAACCTTGAGGTTGTTCAAACCAAGTTTCTTGATCCAACCGCCGTTCCAGGTATAGGCTATCTCTACGTTCTTCAAGCGAATGTAAGAACCATCGCAAAGATATTGAGTGCCATAGTAAGCCGCATTCGACATTGGCTTAGAGTTGAAACGTGGAGTGATGACATCGCAGTTGTTGTGATTGTCGCTCCACCAGGTTCCCTGGTCATAAACATTGGCAAGCATTGGGTCAACCAAACTAATCATGGTTACGTCACGGGTTACGTTGGTTACACCATAGAACTGAGCGAAACAGCTGAAGCCCTTGTACTCATAACCGATTGTTGCATTGTAGGAGTTCTGTGGAGTACCGGTATAACCGTAAGGAACTCTATCGTTCACATTATCCACCTTACCGTCGCCATTGAAATCTACGATGTAGTAGTCACCTGGAAGACGCTGGCCATCGTTGGAATCCATCTTCGGAGAACCATATATATCATCATAGTTCTGGAGAATACCCTTATCAAGGAAGGTGTAAGTCTGGTTGATAGCATGACCTGCAGCCTTGCGGTAAGATGGGAGCAACGCCGCATCATCCTTGATTTTTACCTCATTTACAGCATGGGTCATATTGAAATTTGCCCAGAGACGCATCTTGTTGGCAAAAACCTTGTTGAACTTCACTTCCAACTCATAACCGCTGGTAGTTACTTTACCCAAGTTGGCTGTAGGAGCAGTCTGACCGAAGTAAGAAGGAACGGAACGATCTGAACCACTAACCAGAATGTCTGAACGAGTATCATGGAAGAAATCCACAGCACCAGTAATCAAACCACCCAAAAATCCATAGTCAATACCGAAGTTTACCTTCTTCACTTTCTCCCAATGTACGTTAGGGTTACCTACTGCTGACTCACGATACCATGTATAAATAGACTCCTTATCACTGGAAGTCGTACCCAACTGAGTCTTGCCGCCATATGCCCACTGAGTCATATAGAGGAAGCGGTCTCCTACGTTATCATCACCGATTTCACCATAAGATGCACGGAGTTTCATCATATCCACTATTTTATGCTCTCGCAAATATTTCATGAAAGGCTCCTCCGATATCATCCATCCTAGAGCTCCAGAGCTAAAGAAGGCAAAACGGTTATCTGGAGAGAACTTCTCTGAACCGTTGTAAGCACCATTATACTCGAAGAAGTAACGGGAATTCCAATCATAAGTGGTACGGAACACCCAGTCTTCACGATAAGAAGGAATCATGTAACCTGTTGCATATTCCTGGCGACCGAAAAGTCCCATGGCGCTTACGCTGTGCTTGCCAAAACTGCGAGCCCAGTTGAGCTGAGCCTGATAGTTCAGGTTGCGCTGTGTAAGTTTATTGTCAACCTCACCACCATTCACGGTCCACTGGTTTCCCATAGCATAATCGAACTTATCGTATGCTTCGTATGGCTTCTTGTAAGAAACGGCTCCTGTATGAGGATCTATCCACTTCAGCTGAGGATCATGGTTCATATCATTAATACCACGATTCTTCTCTACAAAAGTATTGTCCCACGAAATCATACCTCGTGCAGAAAGTCCCTTGGTAATGAAATCAAGTTTCTGTTCCAACACGAAATCAGTAGTGATGCGAGTAGTGGTAGAAGTCATGGTACCACCCAAAGAAACCTGCTGGGCAGAGTTGGTTACATTAGTAGATCCTGGCAAATATCCCCAAGAGCCATCGCTATACTTAGGCAAGAAAGCATCTGGAGAAATATTATATGCACCAGCCCATTGCTGGCTGACCTGCCAATCGCTATAACCATCAGAGCTATTTACCCAAGGAGCCTTGCGCTGACCATTAGAGCCAGCAAGGTTCATCTTGAACACGGTAGTCTTTGTGATGTTGAAGTCGAGATTAGAACGAACATTCACACGATTGTAGTCATAACCTGAACTATAGTTACGACCATTGCCGAAATCCTTATAAAGGTCACCCTCGTTCACGAAATCCACACCTGCAAAGTACTTCACAAACTTGGTACCACCCGATACATTCACATTGGCATTGTATGACATGGTGTAATCCTTGAAGAGTACATCCTGCCAATCTACGTTCGGATAACGCTCACGCTGCTCCAGTGTAGTCTGGTTGCGATAGTTCTCGATGAAACTCATCGGTTCCATCTTGTCGAAACTGCCTGGAGAGATGTTCAACTCATGTTCGATAGCCTTGTTGCGGGCAATAAGCGCATCGTAAGAATCATATTTATCAGGCAACTTTGAAGGAATCTTCATTACTGCATTAGCAGTAACGCTAATCTGAGCCTTGCCTTCAGAACCACGTTTGGTGGTAATCAGAATGACACCATTCGCACCCTTCACACCATAAACGGCGGTGGCAGAAGCATCCTTCAATACAGAGATGGTAGCCACAGACTGCATATCAACGCTTGACATTGGTCGCTCAATACCATCCACCAACACGAGAGGAGAAGAGTTGTTCCAGGAAGAAGCACCACGAATCTGAATCTGAGGTTCCTCTTCACCCGGCATACCACTGGATGCAGTGGTAACAACGCCAGGAAGGTTACCTGTCAGAGCTGCTCCGATATCACTGATACCCGCAGCACGCTCCAGCGTTTTTCCTGTGGTCTGGGTAATGGCACCTACGACAGAAGCCTTCTTCTGCTGACCATAACCAACGACTACAACTTCGCCGATGGCGTTGTCATCTTCAAGAGTAAGTTTGAACTCTCTCTTCTTACCAATCTTTACTTCCTTGGTCTTCATACCTACGTATGTAAATACGAGGATAGAATTCTCAGAAGGAACACTGATGCTGAAATTACCATCTAAGTCGGTGACCGCACCGACGCTGGCATTACCTTTCACTTTTACAGTGGCACCTATCAGAGGCTCACCTGTACCGTCAACAAGATTACCCTTGACCTGGATATTCTGTGCCTGAGCATTCAGGCTGCAGAAAGCTCCCACCAAGCATAAGGCTGCTGTCCGTTTCATTGTTAACACTTGTTCAATCATGTTCTATTCATTTTTGATTTATGCTTTAAAAATTTAGGCGTGCGCTAAAACTGTTTATTCACGGCGGCAAAGGTATGGATTTCTTTCGAAACATACTTTGCGTGGTGTAACAGAAAGTTTATCATTTTAGAAAAACCTTGCGAGAACGTATTTTTCCATTACTTAACAGTTGTTTTATTATATAAACACCTGCAGTTGGCTTTTCAACTTCTTTTCCTTCTATATTATAATATAAGGTGGAAACCACGTCTGCCTGGGTTTCTAATTGTTTAATTCCCGTTGTATTTTGTTTCAAATACCACTCTTTATACCAGTTCATACAGGCATAGCCGCAACACTCTTCGAACAATCCGTGTTTCTTGGCATTCTGGAAACCTGGAATCACCTTGCCCGTTTTAAGATATACATCAATATCGTAATATTCCTGTGGATGGGTAATCGTCATTCCGATATTGCCAAAGTGGTCGTGAACTGCCTTCCATGCCAATCCCCATTTCGAGGTAGATGCTGTTGCCCAGCTTCCCAGGTTAGGTTGTATCCACTGTCCCCACTCATTATAGTGACCTTCGCTCGCCTTGTCCGGATCTTCCGGACTCCAGTCTATCTCCGTTACCATGATAGGCTTCGTCTCTACCATCGGCACCTGACTTTTGAAGTTGCGGATGAAAGTATCGTGATCGTAATTCTTATCGGTCATATTTCCATACCATCCGGAATAAACATGTACTGCATAAGAGAAGTTGTTCTCGCTATCGGTGATAGGATTCTTGACGTAATCCTGATACTGGCTCTGATAACCTGCGCCCGGAACCCAGATGATTCCCTTGAACCCCTGCTCGCGAATCTCATCAACCACCGGCTGGAAGTAATCATGCAGTGCTTTATCCGAATTAGAGCCATCACCCATATGAACCCTCACCGGCTCGTTGGCTAGTTCGATAGAGATAATACCCGAATTCTGCCGGATATACTCATCGGCAGCAAAAGTTTTCCAGATACCCTTCAGATAGCGGTTGTACTTATCGCCCACGCTAATGTCCTGAGGACAGACTCCCGGTGGACGAACGATGACATAAAGCCCATGTGCTATAGCATCCTTGATGAGAGGAATGTAGAGTTTCTGGAGATAGAGACGATAGCGCGCCATGTTGAATGCCGAGATATCAGCCTCGTTTTCTACTTTCTTTGCCGGATCGTTGGTCCAGCATGGATCCATGTGCAATCGGAACACGGTACAATAAGCACCCTGCTTCTTGTCGGTGATGGCAGAAAACTGCTTAGAGAAATATTCCAAGCAAGGTTTGATGTCGGCTTCAGAATAATCAGGCTTCCACTGTTGCCATCTCCAACCGTTGAAGTAGCGGTTTGGCGTATCCATTACGCCATGCAAGACAACAATCTTACCATTGGCATCCACCAGGTTCCTACCCTCCACACGGAGTGCCGGCAGATTATCTGCAGCCAGTCCCGCCATTGACAGCATAGCCATAGCGAGTGATATTAACAATTTCTTTCTGTTCATTGTTACAATTATTTTTAGATTTATAATTTATTGTCAGTCACCTTATTATATTATGAAGAATTGCCAGGTTCTAGTTTACAGAAAAGGATGCTGGTCTTTTAAAATAGAATGGCGCGTAATCACTACGCACCAATCCCGAAAACCAATTAATCATGATTCTATATAAAAACCATAATATCAAAATCTCTTAGAAATTCTAAACCTATTCTACAAACTATTATGTATAAACCTAACTAACCTAAATATACTAAATATATACAACTTAAAAACCGATGCAAAGATACTTCTAATCTATCATATATACTTTATAATAAGTAACCAATAGTTTTTCTCTCGTACCACATGTAACATTATCTTTACCCTACGTAACATTTTAACATCTTTTTTAATATATTCTCGTAAAAAACATACCTTATCATGCATTATTCTCCCATTAATTTTGTATTTTTGCAAACGAATATAAAAAAGCCAAAAAAGACAATGAAACCAAGAATCATGATGATTTCCATGAAATCAAATCTCAGAACAATGAGATACATCGGTCTTTTACTGATGTTTATCTTCTGTCTCACTGCGCAGAACATGATGGCGCAGCGAGGAAAACTTTTTAATTCAGACAACCAGCTTTCGAGCAACCTTGCCACTCAGGTGTTCCAGGATTCAAATGGTTTCATTTGGATTGCCACCCGTAACGGCTTGAATATCTATGATGGCTATAACTTTATGGTCATCAGAAAAACCTACAACAACAGTAACGGGCTCAACAGCAACTATATCAACTGTATAACACAGGATGAAAAGGGGCGTATTGTGCTGGGAACAAACAAATCGCTACTTATACTTAATGGTAAAAGGTTCAGCAACGTACCTATGCTCGATTCAAGAAATAAGCCTATAAACACTTACGTTACCCAGGTAAGCCGTTTGCACAATGGCGATATTGCTGTCGTTACCTCCGGTTACGGCATCATGACCAAGAAAACAGATGCAAACGCCTGTTACACCATGAAAGGAGAAGTGGAGAACCTGAAATACATACATAAAATTCTGGAAGACAAACAAGAAAGGCTCTGGATTATCCTGGAAAACGGAAAGCTGTTACGGAAAGAAAAGAACGGCAAGCTTGTTTCACGCATCATGGGAACAGAGCAACTTAACACACAAGATATCAGGCAAGACGACAAGGGCAACCTTTATCTTGCTACCAAGAATGATGGTATTTACCTTCTCAAGGCTGGTTCAACCGCCTTCACCAAGATAGCCGGCATTGGCAATCTTCCTATTGACAACATCTATATCAGCCGCGACCAGCGCTTGTTTATCGGTTGCGATGGTATGGGTATCTTCGTGTATAATCCTGTAACAGGATTCTTGCAAAATAATCCTCTGTTCTGCCATGAAGTAAATCTTGCCAAGAGCAAGATTACCAGCATTATAGAAGATTCTACGGGAAACATCTGGGTGAGTATGCTCCAGAAGGGCGTATTCATGCAGTCGCAGGCTCAATGCGATTTCAACTATATGGGCTACCGTTTGGGCAACCGCAACGTGATAGGCGAAAACAGCATCACAAGTCTGTGTGCCAACCAGGGCAATCAAGTCTGGGTGGGCACCGACAAGGATGGTCTTTACCTCTTTGACATAAAAACCGGTAGTATCAAGAGCCATTTATTAAGCAACACCACGGTACTGGCACTCTGCAAAGACAAGAAAGGCAGAACATGGGTAGGAACCTATACTGACGGCATCGGATTTATAGATGCGGGGGGGTCTTTCCATCCATTCAGCCTAGGCATTGGCAACCAGGCGGGCATCTTCGATATCCAGGAAGACCCGCAGGGCAATGTATGGTTTGCTACCATGGGCGAAGGACTTTTCCGCCTTTCTCCAGATGGAAGCATCAAGCAATGGAAAAAACAAGATGGTGCCGACAACAACCTGAAAAAGAACAGCATTCCTAATGATTTCCTCGTAAAACTTAGCATCTCAAAAGATGGTAAGCGGGTTTTCGTAGCCACTTCTGTGGGTCTGGCTTGCTATGACCAGCAGAAGAATAGCTGGACTTCCACTTTCGGTGGCGTCAACTGTCTGAACAAGGGCAGTTTCTCACATTGCGTTTATTCGGACAGCAAGAACCGCGTATGGTTTGGCACTGAAGACGGCGCAATCTGCTATGATCCGAAGAAGGGATATGCTCATCCGAAGATTTATAACACAGAACTTGGACTTTCAAACAACAGCGTAGCCAGCATCATAGAAGATTACAAGGGCAGAATCTGGATAGGAACTACCTGTGGTTTAAACCAGGTAAATACAGAAAAAGGTACCATCAACAAGTACTTCTCGGACAATGGCTTACAGAGTAATGAGTTCAGCGATGCAGCAGCCTGCACACTTTGGGGAGGAAAGATGCTGGTGATGGGCGGAACAGGCGGTATCAACTGGTTTGATACGGACAAGGTGAAACAGCATCCTTGGCAGGCAAAAGTTACCATATCAGGACTTCTTGTTGGCAACAACCCTGTATACCCGGATATGGAATCGGGCATCTATACTATCACCGACAAAGGCGCCTACAACAGCGACAAGTTCTCCTTATCTCATGAAGACAACACCTTCACCATCCAACTGTCTACTCTTACATATAATAATGTAGAGCAGATCAGTTACGCCTACAGCATCAATGGTGAGGATTGGCGAACCATACAGTCTGGCATGAACGAACTGTCATTCTCACATATGCCAGCAGGTACCTATAAGTTCCGTGTCAAGGCCATCTGCAACGGATACGAAACACCTGTCAAGGAGTTCTCCATCATCGTCCACCCAGCCTGGTACGCCAGCATCTGGGCAAGACTCTGCTATCTGCTTGCCTTCCTGGGGCTCTGTCTGCTCTATATCAAGCACCGCAAACGCAAGATGGAAGACCAGCTCATATTGCAGCAGCATATCCATGCGGAAGAGATGGGCGAAGCAAAACTGAAGTTCTTCATGAACATCAGCCACGAAATCCGTACCCCATTGACCCTTATCCTCACTCCGCTGTTCACGCTGATAAAGGAAGACAAAGACGCTCACCGACAGGGCATCTACGATATGATGCGCAAGAACTCGGAACGAATCCTGCACCTGATTAACCAGATGATGGACCTGAGAAAGATTGACAAGGGACAAATGGTGATGCACATGAGCGAAACCGATATGGTTGCCTTTATTGGCGATGAATACAAACTCTTCTGCCAGCAGGCGATAGCCAAGAGCATCCAATTCACCTTTGAGCACGAAGACGAGGCCCTCCCGGTATGGATAGACCGCGACAACTTTGACAAGGTATTGATGAATGTCCTGTCAAACGCCTTCAAGTTTACTCCTGCAGGCGGCAGAATCCGTATCACCCTCTCCCACTCGCCTCATCATGTCCGCATCGCCATCAAGGACAGCGGCAAGGGCATTCAGGAGGAAAAGCTCGAAACGATTTTCCAGCGCTTCTATCAGAGTACCACCACTTCTTATGACCGGAATGTAGGTACGGGAATCGGTCTCGACCTGACGCGCTCACTCGTGGAACTGCACTACGGAACCATTACAGCCGCCAACAACAAGACACTTGATGAAGCCGACTGGAAGGAAGGAAGCCAGTTCCTCATCACGCTGCCTCTGGGCAACGAGCATCTGAAACCGGAAGAAATGATAGATGCACCGGAGCCACAGACTGCTGAAGACATCAAGGAACTGGAAGAAAACATGGAGGAAGGAAACGAAGAGAATGCTGCCGATACAGCCAATGACGCCGAAGAAGATTTCAAGAGCAAGGCAAAGAGCACCATCGCTGTGGTAGAAGACGATGAGGCAATACGTAATTTCCTGAAGACCCAACTACAGGAAACCTACAATATCCTTACCTTCTGCAACGGAAAGGAGGCGCTGCCGGAGATTATCAAGCAGAAGCCAAGCCTCGTTATCTCAGACATCATGATGCCAGAGATGGACGGCAATACGCTCTGTACCAAGATCAAGAACAATGTGAACACCAACCACATTCCGGTGATTCTGCTTACAGCGATGAGCAGAGAGGAAGACCAGCTGACCGGTTTGCAGTCGGGTGCCGATGCCTATGTGGTGAAGCCGTTCAATATGGACATTCTGCGCCGCACCATCATCAACCTGCTCAACGTGCGCCGTACTTTGAAAAACAAGTTTATGGGCAACGAGAGACAGAGCGACAGGCAGATTGCGATAGAAAAAGCCCTTTCGCCAAAAGACCAGCTGATGGAACAGGTGATGAAGGTAATCAATGATAACATGGATAATGAGGACCTGAGTGTGGATATGATTGCCCGCGAAGTAGGACTGAGCCGTGTGCATCTGCACCGCCGAATGAAGGAGCTGACCAACCAGACACCACATGCCTTCATCCGCAATACCCGTCTGCAATATGCCGAAAAGTTGCTGACCCACTCTAACAAGACGATAACAGACATCATGTTTAGCTGCGGTTTCTCCAACCCAGCCAGCTTCAGCACCATGTTCAAGAACTTTTATGGCTCTTCGCCTCGCGATTATATGCAGGCACACCGGAAAATCTAGCCTTTTCACTGCAGAAAAGGCCAGATGTTTCCCAAAATAAAGTATTTGTTACATATAGAGATGTTAATGATACGCCTCGCAAAGTGTTGGTAACATTCTGTGGGGGTATATTTAAAAGGAAAGCGGTAACTTTGCAGCAGAATTCTGAATACATGTTTCAGCCATGAGTTCAGATACTCATTCTGTAATTTTAAACCCAATAATAAAATGAAGAAAATTGCAATCTTATCGCTTTCCCTGACGCTTGCAGCCGCTGCACAGGCGCAGACAGCTGAGTTTGACTATTTCAAGTATGCGGGCAATGACGCTCGCTTCAATGTTGAAATCGACAAGACTCACCAGTATTACAACCCGGTACTGGCTGGTTTCTATCCAGACCCATCACTCTGTCGCGTAGGCGACACCTACTATCTGGTAAACTCTTCGTTTACCTTCTTCCCAGGTGTGCCTCTCTCAACCAGTAAAGACCTGGTCAACTGGCAGCCTGCCGGTCATGTCCTCGACCGCACATCACAGGTTCCATTGAAGGGCCAGCAGGTATCAGCCGGTATCTTCGCACCAGCCATCAGCTATAACAAGAAGAACAAGACCTTCTATATGATTACCACCAATGTGGGAGCCGGCAACTTCTTTGTGAAATCAAAAGATCCTTCCAAAGGCTGGAGCGAGCCTATCTATCTGAAGAAGATTGACGGCATCGACCCTAGCTTCTTCTTCGATGACAACGGAAAGGGATATATCGTGCATAACGGTCCGGTAGTTGGCGGTGCCGACTATGAGGGTCAGCGTGCTATCCGCTGCTTCGAATTCGACGTGAAGGGCGACAGCATCAAGGGCGACTTCAAGGAGATTCTGCGTGGCGGAACCCATGTAGAGGCGCGTCCTATCTGGATTGAGGGTCCTCACCTCTTCAAGAAGGGCAAGTTCTATTATCTGATGTGCGCCGAAGGTGGTACAGGCGGATGGCACAGCGAGGTTATCCTGCGTGCCAAGAATCCGATGGGACCATGGGAGGAATGCCCTAACAACCCTATTCTTACCCAGCGTACCGGTCTCGACCCTAACCGCAAGGACCCAGTTTCAAGTGCTGGTCATGCCGACATCGTAGAAGATGGCAAGGGTAACTGGTGGGCTGTATTCCTGGCTTGCCGTCCTTATGAAGAGGATATGTACAACACAGGTCGCGATACTTATCTCCTGCCGGTAACCTGGAAGAATGGATGGCCGGAGATTCTTGCCAAGAATACTCCTATCTCTACCGTTGGAGAGAAGGCTGGTTTGAAGCCTGCCGCAAAGAATGAGTTCTCAGGCAACTTCTCTTATGTGGATAACTTCGATGTAGATAACAATAAGGCGGGTCTGAAAGAGTTGAATCCACGCTGGATGTTCCTCCGCGACTTCGTTGACTGTTACAAGGTAGAAAACGGCAAATTGAAGTTCAATCTCCTGCCAGGCAACATCTACAAGCGTGAGCCGATGTCTGCCATCTGGGCACGTCAGCAGCACGGCACCTTCACAGCTGAGACAGAAATCAACTTTACTCCTCGCAACGACAAGGATATCGCAGGCTTGGCACTTCTCCAGAAGGAAGACCACAACTTCGTATTGGGTAAGACCATGAAGAATGGCAAGCTGATGATTACCCTGACCCGTGCCGAGAAGAACAACGTAACTATCGCCTCTGCTCCTATCAAGGGAGGTAAGCTGAAGCTGAAGGTAGAAGGTCATGACAGATATTATGATTTCTATTATGCTGAAGAAGGCGGCAACTGGCAGCTTCTTGCCAAGGGTGTAGATGCATCTAACCTGAGCACCCAGAAGAGCGGCGGCTTCCTCGGTGCCTGCATCGGTCTCTATGCTTCTTCCAACAAGGAATAAGGATTTGAGAAAAGATTAACGTTTTAGGAATAGATAATAAAAGAAAAGGTTGATACCTAGCATTTTGCCTGGTATCAACCTTCTTCTTTTATTTATTCTTCACAATATCCAATGTCATTTTTCCTACCCAGATGGCGCTCTTGCCGTTCTGGTCGACTGGCACCGGTTTGCCATCGAGATTGTTCAGATACTCCAACTGCTTGAAGTAGGTATGGCTATGACCGCCCAGTATCAGGTCGATGTCACGGGTAGCTGGGGCTACCTCGGAATCGTCGATGCCATCTATCTTCCAGCCCAGGTGGGAGATGCAGATGATGACATCACACTTCTCTTTCTTCTTCAATATCTCTGTCATTTCCTTTGCCTTGGCGATAGGATCGAGATACTTGATGCAGCCATAGTTGACTTCGGTTACCAAGCCGGCAAGTTCCGGACACAAGCCGAAAACGCCAATCTTCAGTCCCTTGCGCCTGATAATGGTATAAGGCTTTACGACATTTGCCAGTTCGGTACCGGTGAAATCATAGTTGGAGCAGACGATAGGAAACTTCGCCATCTTGAAGATGCGCACCATGTTGTCTATTCCGAAATCAAACTCATGGTTTCCGATGGTAGCAGCATCATATTTCATCTCGTTCATCAGTCCTACTTCCACATCTCCCTTGAAGAGAGAGTAATAAGGTGAACCCTGCGAGAAATCGCCACTGTCAAAGAGCAGCAAGTCGGGATTCGCCTTACGCTCCTGCTTGATCATCGCCACCCTACGGAGGAAACCGCCACGATTGGCAGTTGCCGTATCTGCGAGATTCGGATTGATGGGCATTACGCATGAATGCGTATCGTTGGTATGGAGCACTACGAGTTGCTTTACCACCTTTGCCTCTTTCTTAGCTTTAGCCTGAACGGCTGCCGGCTGCATCATGAAGGATGCCAGAGCCAGACCTATATATAATAATGTATGTTTCATCAGAATTATCAACTATAAACTATTAACTATTCTACCACGCAGCGACCTTCAATCTTAGATTCCACCATCTTGCCCTGTGCCTGCATCTCACGGAAATAATTCATGATGATGTAGCGCACATTGTTCTCTTTCTGCTTAGGAGCAAAGACATCGGTTCCGCTCTTGAAGGCTACGAGCTGGTCATTACCTCCGGCAAGATAATCGAGGGTTGCAACGCGGTAATTCTTCTCCGGATCAACTGGTTCACCGTCCAGCGTAACGCTCTTCAGTTTTCCATCCTTGGTGATTACCATTCTAACAGCATGGCTCAAGCCTTCGCCGCCACGATGAGCTATCTGCTGGAAGAGTTCCAGAACCTTATCGCCCTTCAGGGTCAGGAAACAGATTTTGTTCTCGAAAGGAGCCATATCGTTCACATCGCCTACAGTAACCTTACCCTTGGCAAGATTAGAACGGATGCCACCCATATTGTAAACAGCGAAAACAGGCTGTTCTTCAAACTGCTTGCCACCCCATACCAGAATGTCACAGAGCAAGTTACTGAGTTCGCTCTCCGGACGGTGACGGGTCATATCATGAGCAATATGACCTACAACAGGGCCCATGATACTGTCTACCTTACTCTTATAAGGAGCGATAAATCGGGCAGCCTCAGCATCAGGCTGTGCATCCCATTTCTGATCAACCAATATTCGGGTTCTCTCCACCTTCGCCACCTTGTATTTCTGGGCGAAAGCCGGACTTGCCATCAGCAGCATCACCGTTGATGCAAGTGCCACCTTCATACCATTCTTTTTCTTCATATTTATTGTTATCTTAATGTTTTGGAGTGCAAAAATACAAAATAAATCTGTGAAATCCGTGAAATCTGTGGGAAAAGACGCTGACCAGAAAGAAAAATAGTTAAATCTGCGAGAAAAAAGAAAGAAAGTGTCTGAAAATTTGCGAGATACAAGAAAAAGTAGTAACTTTGCACCCGCTTTTCGGCGTAACCGCTGTTGTCTGGGCAGAAGTGTTGTCCAAGTCCATGTTGCGTTGGAACGACAAACAATTTTTAATTTTATACAAAAAATGGATTTGATTAAAGTTGCTGAAGAAGCATTTGCAACCGGCAAGAAGTTCCCTGAGTTCAAGGCAGGTGATACTATCACAGTCGCTTACAAAATCGTCGAGGGTACTAAGGAGCGTATCCAGCTCTATCGTGGTGTTGTTATCAAGATCTCTGGTCATGGTGACAAGAAGCGTTTCACAGTTCGCAAGATGTCTGGTACTGTAGGTGTTGAGCGTATCTTCCCTATCGAGTCACCAGCTATCGATTCTATCGAGGTGAACAAGCGTGGTAAGGTTCGTCGCGCTAAGTTGTATTACTTGCGTAAGCTTACTGGTAAGAAGGCTCGTATCGCTGAGAAGAAGACTGTAGCTAAGGGTGCAGAATAATTTTTCTTAGGAGACCTAATCAGAAAAAAATAAAGGGAATCCAGTCTCACGACCGGGTTCCCTTTTTATATCTACAATCTTATACCGAAAAACAACTATCTTTACAATTCAATAAATCATGGCTGCCTACTAAACCAACCATGCTCCATTCTTTTATTTTTCGCCCGCATCATAATTCACGAGCCCATCCTCCGTGCCGTGTAAAGCACCTTGGAAATCATCCCAACTCTGGAATCCGGCGAGCAGCGCCAACTTGTCCAAAGTCTGGCGGGAAGGCTTCTCCTTCCCTTTCAATACATCCCACATTTTGTGGAAAACATGTGCCTTGCCAACCTTCTTTTCTATGTGTTCAGCAAGGACTTTCAAATCCTGTTTCATAACAACCCTCTCATATTTACTAACTGGGAGCAAAAGTACTGAAAAAGAATGAAACAGAGTACATTTTTCCCGACTTTTTTATGTTTTGGGGTAAAAAAAATGCTTTATATCATAAAAATGCTGTTTTTTAGGGCTTTTTACGAAACAGAAGTCCAATATCTCAATCATTTTTTGTAACTTTGCGCCAAATTCCAAAATACATTTCTTAGAAGATGAAAGAATTAGCACTTAAGTACGGATGTAATCCAAATCAGAAACCTTCTCGCATCTATATGGATGACGGAAGGGAGCTTCCTATCGAAGTGATCAACGGCCGTCCTGGCTACATCAACTTCCTGGATGCCTTCAATTCCTGGCAATTGGTCAAGGAACTCAAGGCTGCTACAGGAATGCCTGCTGCCGCTAGTTTCAAACACGTTTCTCCTGCCGGTGCAGCTATCGGCTTGCCTCTGAGCGACACATTGAAGAAGATTTACTTCGTTGATGATGTCAAGTTTGAGCTCTCTCCATTGGCTTGTGCCTATGCTCGTGCGCGTGGCGCTGACCGCATGTGCTCTTATGGCGACTTTGTTGCGCTGAGCGATGTATGCGACGAGGCTACAGCCCTCCTCATCAAGCGTGAGGTGAGCGATGGTGTCATTGCTCCTGGCTATACTCCTGAGGCTATCGAGGTTCTGAAGGAAAAGCGCAAGGGTACCTACTGCGTTATCAAGATTGATCCTGACTATGTGCCAGCTCCTATCGAGCGCAAGCAGGTGTTCGGTGTTACCTTCGAACAAGGACGCAACGAGGTGAAGCTTGATGATCCTGCTCTCTTCGAGGATGTTCCTACCAAGAACAAGACTTTCACTCCTGAGGCTAAGCGCGATCTGATTATCTCGCTCATCACCCTGAAGTATACTCAGAGTAACTCTGTATGCTACGTAAAGGATGGTCAGGCTATCGGTATCGGTGCCGGCCAGCAGAGCCGTATCCACTGTACCCGTCTGGCTGGTTCTAAGGCTGATGAGTGGTGGTTGCGCCAGTGTCCTAAGGTGATGAACCTGCCTTTTAAGGAGAAGATCCGTCGTGCCGACCGCGACAATACCATCAATGTCTATATCTCCGATGAGTGGGAGGATGTATTGCAGGACGGCGTTTGGGAGCAGTTCTTTACAGAGAAGCCTGAGCCATTGACCCGCGAGGAGAAGAAGGCTTGGATTGCCCAGAACAAGGGTGTATCTGTAGGTAGTGATGCTTTCTTCCCATTCGGCGACAATATTGAGCGTGCTCATAAGAGTGGTGTTGAATACATAGCAGAAGCAGGCGGTAGTATCCGTGACGATCATGTTATTGATACCTGCGACAAGTACGGCATCGCTATGGCGTTTACTCACGTTCGCCTCTTCCATCACTAATTTATTATATAATTAAGGTATATGAGTGACATTGACGATATTATCATGGGCGGTATGGTCTTCAAGGGCAGCGGTGGTCCTAAGAAGGATGACGACGACAAGGTGAAGACCAAAGCTAAGAAGAAAAAGTACATAACGGGTGCTCACGGTAGTGGCTCTGCCCGTCAGAAGGCAAAGTATCGCCAGCAGAGAGCCAATCGTAAATCCCAGAAGAAGAAATAATACTTCTCTATCATAAATAAATGTTTCGCCCGTGTGCTGTATAATAACAGCGCACGGGCGAACTGTTTTCTGATAATGGAAAACATGAATAGAGTACTGGCAAGCGAAAGACAGCATACTGGTATAAGTAAGACAGCCCACTAGCAAGCGTATTGCCAGTGGGCTGTTCTTCTTAAACGGTTACTGGTTCTTTACACTCTTTACGCCCCTGCCCTTCGTTAGATGAAGGGTTACAGGCTTCAATTGATGCTTGCCGTGGTCATAAATGATAGCTGGATCCAGTCGTCTACCGCCAAAGCTAACCTCGAAATGGAGGTGCTCTGTTGTAGCCCTACCGGTACGGCCCGTCAAACCGATTACCTGACCAGCCTTTACCTTATCGCCCTTCTTCACCTTGTTCCTACTCTGATGACTGTAGAGCGTCTCGAAACCATAAGCATGCCTGATACGGATGCAGTTTCCGTAGCCATAGAAGGGTCCTGATGCAACAACCGTACCGTCAAAGGCTGCCACAATCTCATCATTCGGGCACGTCTTGAGGTCAACCCCCGAATGACGGCGCTTGCCACCATAAGGACTGATTACCTTGGCACCCGGCAAAGGATAAGCCCAGGCTGTCTTTTCTATCTTCTCCAAATCAAGCTCGAAAGTATTGGTAATGGTAAACGGATCATTAACCTCATCAGGATCGAGCGTCATTCCATCTCCTATTCCACCCTTTTTCTTGCCAGATACCTCCTTGTCAGCCTCAGCATTTCTTCCTACAGAAGAATCCTTGCCACCGATAACCGAAGCAATGACACGGGCACCATGCTTGCGGAACTGCACGGTCTGGCGGCGCAACTTATGCGATTTCAACTCTACGAAAGTTTCCGGATTCAACCTACCGCCATTCACCATGATAGAGAAGTCACAATAAGTTTCACCCTCCTTAGAGCCTACAATGGCAATCGTCTGTCCGGCATCCACATGCTGTCCAACCTTAACCAGGTTCTCGGCATTGTTGGCATAAACGGTTTCCAGACCGCAATCGTGGCGCACCACGATGACATTACCCATTGATTCCGACTTTCTGGAAAGTCGCACATAACCTTCGAGCATCGCCTTGACAGCATCGCCTTTAGAGGTAGAAATACGCAACACATGATTGTTCAGAAGGGTTGCTTTGCCCACAGGAAGCGGGAAGGAATATTCCTTAGCACGGAATATCTCAAAGTCTACATTAAATGCCTGACTCTGGGCAAAGAGACCGGGTGTTGCAATACTCACCTGCTGCTGTTCGGCTGCCGTGAATACATTTTTAGCGGGCATAAAACTGCTCAGCGAGAACACCATGAGTCCTGCCACAGCCAATAGCCGCAATCCTTTTTTCATTCTTTTCATTATTTACTTTTTCTTTCCGATTTTCAAAATATTCTATAACTATTAACTATAAACTATAAACTGAAAAACATCCATTTCTCCCTCTCCGTTCTTACAGAAAAGGAAAAATGGATGTTATCTTGAAAACTATCTGATACTTACCTGCTACCAGGCTTTTACTTCAACAAGATGCCTGTATAGATTCTGCCACTCTCGATACCCAGCTTTCTGGCAGAGAAGTACTCATCGCTATGGGCAAAGGTACAGATGCCACAATCCTGGATATTCTCTTCGGCCACTCCACAATGCAGAAGAATCTGTCTGTTGCAGAGCGGAAGATTGAGATGCCATTTCAGCGGCTGCACGATATTCCCCTCAGCAGCCAGGCGCTCACGCTCAGCAGGATCAACCGAGAAGGCGGCATTAGGACGCTGTTCGGCAATCTCTTCCATAGGGAAAGCTGCCTGCTCGAACGCCTCGTAAACCTCATCGCCCACCTCGAAATGGTCGAACGAAATGCCCGGACCTATCACCGCCTTCAACTTCTTCGGGTCGGTATGATAGGTAAACGCCATCTCCTGAATGGTTTTATGCACGATGCGAGCCAGCGTTCCACGCCAGCCGGCATGGATGGCAGCCACAGCATGATGCTCCTCATCATAAAGAAGCACAGGGATGCAATCGGCAGTAGAAACACCGATACATACACCTTTCTGGTCAGTCATCACGGCATCTACACCTTCGAGCACCATCTTGCGGATATTCTCAGGCATGGTGAGAAACTCGCCGGCAATATTGCGCACCTCTACTCCATGCACCTGATGGGGCATGATGATATGGGCTGTATCAATACCCAACTCTGTGGCAAGACGCTTGCGGTTCTCGGCAACATGCTCGGCAAAATCGCCGCAATATTCGTTGATATTAAATTCGCCATAGTTGCCCTGGCTTACTCCTCCCTTGCGGGTAGTAGAGAAAGCCATGACACCAGCGGCTACCTGATATTCTTTGATCATAACATTTACTCGTATTCGAAATCATCGAGGTCGTCAACATCCTCGATTTCATCCTCATCAATATATTCTACTACATCCTCGCCCTCTGCAGCCAGTTCCTGCTGGAAGCGAGACATATCCTTGTCACGGTGAACAAGCGTATCTTCGGCAGTAATCTCCTGAAGCTTGTTGCTCTCAGAATTGAGTTCCTTCCAGAGCACGTCCTTCAGTTCCTGGATACCCTGTCCGGTAACAGACGAGATGAAGACCACCGGAAGATCGGTAGGCAAAGTTTCCTTGAGCATTTCAATCAGTTCTTCGTCGAGCAGATCGCACTTGGTGATAGCCAGCACGCAATGCTTGTCGAGCATCTCTGGATTGAAGTTCTTCAGTTCGCCCAGCAATACTTCATATTCTTTCTTGATGTCGTCAGTATCGCCCGGAACCATGAAGAGCAGCAGAGAGTTGCGCTCAATATGGCGGAGGAATCGCAAGCCCAAACCTTTTCCTTCGCTCGCGCCCTCGATGATGCCAGGAATATCAGCCATGACAAAACTCTGGTGATCGCGATAATCTACGATACCCAGCGATGGTTCGAGCGTAGTAAACGGATAGTTTGCAATCTTAGGACGGGCACTTGATACGGCACTCAGCAAAGTTGACTTACCGGCATTAGGGAAACCTACCAGACCTACATCGGCAAGGAGCTTGAGCTCCATGATGATGGTCATCTCCTGCATAGGTTCGCCCGGCTGTGCATAGCGAGGAGCCTGGTTGGTAGAGGTACGGAACTGGAAGTTGCCCAATCCGCCACGACCGCCCTTGAGGAGCAGAACTTCCTGCCCGTCATAAGCCACATCGCATACAAACTTGCCTGTTTCGGCATTATATACCACGGTACCACAAGGCACATCGATATAAATATCCTTGCCATCGGTTCCATGACACTTATCACGGCCACCATTTCCACCATGCTCGGCAAAGAAGTGGCGCTGATACTTGAGGTGCAGCAACGTCCAGTAGTTATGGTTGCCGCGGAGATAGATGCTTCCTCCACGTCCGCCGTCGCCACCGTCAGGACCGCCGTTAGGCTGGTACTTTACGTGGCGCAGGTGCATGGAGCCCTTGCCACCCTTACCAGAGCGGCATTGTATCTTTACGTAGTCTACGAAATTGGATTCAGCCATTTATTCTTTTCTTTTTATTTATTTAATGAATAAATCTTCCCCACCATAGCGGGGAAGATTCTTTATCTTGATTACAAGTTGTCGATTACATTGCAAACACGAGCGAAGATCTCATCTACAGTACCGAGACCCTCGATGTGGTGATGAATGCCTTCCTTCTCATACCAGTCGATGAGCGGAGCAGTCTGTGTATGATAAACATTGAGACGCTTCTTGATAGTCTCCTCGTTATCATCAGAACGGCCGCTTTCCTTACCGCGGTTAATCAGGCGAGCCATCAGCTCATCCTCAGGAACAGCCAACTCAATCATCGCAGCAATCTTATGACCACGCTCAGAAAGCATCTTCTTCAGAGCCTCAGCCTGTGGAGTGGTACGTGGAAAACCGTCGAAGATTACACCAGCGTGATCCTTACCGAAGCTATCGTATACACTTGCGAGGATGTCAATCATCAACTCGTCTGGAATCAACTGACCATTGTCGATATAACCCTTAGCAGTCTTACCAAGTTCTGTACCGTTCTTGATTTCGTTACGAAGTACATCACCTGTAGAAATGTGACCGAGACCATACTTCTCGATCATCTTGTCGCTCTGTGTGCCTTTACCTGCACCTGGAGCGCCGAAAATTACGATATTTTTCATTTTTACCTTAATATATATATAAAATATTTATGTTGTGTCAGAAACTTAACTATATTTATTAACCCACTTCTGCCCCTTTGGAGACAAAAGAACTGCAAAAACAATTCCAAAGAGAACTGTTACAACGCCTAAGAAAAATAATGCATCCATTTTATGTCCTCCTATTTTTCTACAATGGTGTAGATGTCGCGGAGGTTTCTGCCTTCTTGGTCATAATCCAATCCATATCCCACGATGAAATCGTTAGGGATTTCCATAACAGCATAGTTGATATCAAGATCAACCTTCAAGTTGCCTGGTTTCACGAGGAGGGAACAAATTTCGATGCTGGCTGGGTTCATCTTCTTCAGGTCTTCAATCATGTGAGCCATGGTGAAACCGGAATCTACGATGTCCTCTACGATAACCACGTGGCGGCCTGCCAAATCCTGGTTCAAACCCATCAGGGTCTTCATGCTGCCCGTAGAGGAGGTACCCTCGTAAGAAGCATACTTCACGAATGAAATCTCGCTTGGCACGGTAATCATTCGCATCAAGTCGGCTGCAAAGATAAATGCGCCGTTCAATACTGCCAAGAACACAGGGGTCTTGCCTTCATAGTCCTTGTTCAGACGGTCTGCTACGACCTGTACTTTCTTCAGAATCTCAGCCTCAGGAATCGATGTTTTGAAGCTCTTATCCTTAATCTTTACTATGCTCATAGTCTGTTCTATAATAATATTTTCTGCAAAATTACGAAAAAAACATGAAACTTCGTGCTTTCATCAACTATTTTTTGTACTTTTGCATGAAAATAACCGTTTATCTGCATGAGTTGACAAATTATCACGACAGTTCGCGCAGATAATACTAAGATTATCAGATAATATGAAGATTTTCACAAGCGCTCAGATTCATGAGTTGGATAAATACACCATTGAGCACGAACCTATCAGTTCGCTCAACCTGATGGAACGTGCAGCCAAAGCGCTGACACGCGCCATAGAAGAGGAATGGTCTAACCGCACTCCAGTAGTTGTCTTCGCCGGTCCGGGAAATAACGGCGGCGATGCGCTTGCTGTGGCGAGAATGCTCAGCGAGGATGGATACGATGTAAGTGTATACCTCTTTAATGTACAGAATAAACTGTCGGCAGACTGTCTTGCCAACAAGAAGCGTCTGCTGGATGCAAAGAGAGTGAAATTTACTGAGATTATCACTAACCTGGACCCTCCTAAGCTCAATGCAGAAACGCTGGTGGTAGACGGACTCTTTGGTAGCGGACTCAACAAACCATTGGCTGGCGGATTCGCCGCGATGGTGAAATATATCAACCAGAGTCCTGCCAAGGTAGTAAGCATCGATATCCCTTCGGGACTGATGACCGAGGACAATTCCTATAATATCCATGCCAACATCATCCGTGCCAGTCTGACCCTTACCCTGCAGCAGAAGAAACTGTCGATGCTGATGGCGGATAACCAGCAGTACCTGGGCAGACTGCGCGTTCTCGACATCCGACTTTCCCAGGAATTCATCCAGAATACGGAGTGCCAGTGCCGCATACTCGAAGAGAACGACATCCGTCCGCTCCTGAAATCGCGCAGCGACTTTGCCCATAAAGGCAGCATGGGTAATGCGCTGCTCATAGCGGGAAGTTACGGCATGAGCGGCGCTTCGGTATTAGCCACCAAGGCTTGTCTGAGAACCGGTGCGGGCAAGGTAACAGCGCATACCCCAAAGCGGAATTATGAAATCATGCAGATTTCGGTACCTGAAGCGGTAGTGCAGATGGATGCAGAAGAAACCATATTCAGCGAACCGGTAGATACAGAGATGTTCGATGCGCTGGGCGTAGGTCCCGGATTGGGACAGAACGAGACAACAGCCATCGCCCTCATCGCCCAACTGCGCCGTGCTACCTGTCCGCTCGTCATTGATGCCGATGCGCTCAATATTCTTTCCAGCCACAGGGCGTGGATGCAGCAGTTGCCAAAGAATATCATCATGACACCTCATCCGAAGGAGTTCGACCGGCTTGCCGGCAATGCGAGCAGCAGCTGTACCGAAAGACTGATGAAGGCAAGCGAACTGGCTGAACGACTCCAGGCATACATTATATTAAAAGGACATTATTCTGCACTCTGCCACCCTGACGGAAAGATTGACTTCTGCAGTACGGGCAACAGCGGTATGGCTACAGCAGGCAGCGGTGATGTGCTGACAGGTATCATCACCGGCCTTCTGGCTAGAGGATACAAACAGGAAGATGCCTGTCGCCTGGGTATGCATCTTCATGGTCTGGCTGGCGATCTTGCTGCCAAAGATCTGGGCAAAGAGAGCCTCATCGCCAGCGACATCATCCAGTATCTTCCGAAAGCATTTCTCAGATTGGAAGAATAATTATCAAGAAAATAAGAATATCCATAAAAGTCAGGAGTTCTCGGCTTCTGACTTTTTTACTTGTTTCTGCGCATCATAGAACCTTACTTCCAAGGTTCGCCTCAAATCATCGCGACGGTCCATATTCAACTTTTTGCGGATATGGCAACGCTGGCTGGTGATATTTGATTCACTCTTATTGAGTTCTGCACAAATTTCCTTTAAAGTATGCCCCTGAAGAATCAGCTTGCATATTTCCTTTTCGCTGAACGTAAGCCCATCACAAACCTGATCCCACGCCACTCTATCCAATTCTTCATTAAACAGATGTTTAGAAGCATGGGTTATAATCTTCTCCCGGACATCAGGAGTCAGACGCTTCATCAGGCTTTCTGCTGCTTCCGGTTCATTATCCTTCAAATCGGCAAGCATATTCAACGCCTTGTTTTCAACCCGAGCCATCCGTTTCGGCTGACGCAACCCCTTGGTTACAATACTCATATTATATACTGCCACATAAACCAGCATCATGAAACCCAGAAAAATCGTCTTCATACTGAACAGAGCTGGCACAAGCGGAGTGCTGAACAGGTATATCAGCAACATCGGTATCATACCCACCGTGATGATGATACAAGTCTTATATAAGGTTTGGCTCAACGCTGTAATAGCCAGGATAAAGACGACAAACAGGTTGCAGATAACGCTCAAATTATCATTAGCAAAACCGAAATTGATGCAAAATACGCTATCAAGAGCCAGTTTGGCGAACATCAGAAAGTAAAGAGAAGAAATACCTTTCACGAAAGCTATCTTCCGTTTCCAGACCAGGAACTGCAGGATGCAGAACACGAATGTATGCAAGCCACAGAGGCTTAAACCATAAGGTTCTTTCACAAGCAGAAAGAGCATAATATGATAAGGTATGATAATCAGCTCGCTTATCGTCAGAAGTAGAAAGGCGATAACGCGTCGGCGATCTACCACACCACAATATTGAGGGCATAAATGATGCTCTACCCTCACTATCAGGTTTACAATGTCATTCTTCAGTTTCATTTCGTTTTGGTTATTTTCTTAAATCTTGCTTATGCTTTCGTAAGTCAAACGGCTCTTTTTCTTGGAAATTGCCATTTTTTTAGGGATTTATTGATTCCGGCTGCAAAATTACAAATAATATAAGAAATCCTTGTTCAATTATCAGAAAATCGTACAACTTTAACGATTTTAAGCATAAATCAGTGTACTATTTTGTTAAAAAGGGCATTTTTCAGTATTTTTCAGTGCTTAAAAATTTGGTTGTATCCAATATTCGTTCTAATTTTGCGCCAGAAAACCAACGATATGAGATACAGACGAACTAAAAAGTAAGTTGAAAGTAAACTGAAAGGAGAAAAAGAACAGTTGAAAGTAAACTTCAGGAAACAAGAGTTCTCAGTAGATTCAGGTATTGGTGATTATTATAAAAGAGTAGTAAGAAAGTAAAAGGTGATTCTAAATCACTCAACGTGTTTTTAAAAAAAGAAAAGATTAATTGAGGTATGAAGAAAAGGATTTTTATTGCGTTAGTAGCACTCGGCAGCCTAATCTGTCCTGCTCTAGCGCAGGAAGCTGCGGTAAAGACCAACTTGCTGTATGATGCAACGACAACCATGAACTTGGGTGTTGAATTCGGTCTTTCTCCAAAATGGACACTTGACGTATCCGGAAACTACAATCCTTGGACGTTTTCAAAGAACAAGAAATGGAAACACTGGCTCGTTCAGCCAGAGGCCAGATACTGGTTCTGTAACAAAATGATGGGTTCATTCATCGGCTTCCATGCCTTGGGTGGATCGCACAACATCGGTGGCATGGATCTTGACTTCAAGTTCCTGGGCACTGATTTCTCTAAGCTGAAAGACTATCGGTATGAAGGATGGTTTATCGGTGCAGGTGTAGCTTACGGCTACGCTTGGGCTCTCTCGAAACATTGGAATCTGGAAGCTGAACTTGGTGTAGGCTATATCTACTCTAAGGCAGATAAGTTTAACTGTGCTCAATGCGGAGATAAACTTGAAGATGACAAGGCACACAACTATGTGGGCCCGACGAAAGCAGCCCTCAACTTAGTGTATGTTTTTTAAAAAGAATCAGAGATGAATACATATAATATAATAGGTAGTATGTTCGGAGCCTTGCTTATCGCTCTTCCTATATCAGCCGATAATACCCAGCAGGCTTACAAGAATCTGAAAATCCAGAATAAGGCAATCAGAAAGGTTGGCAACCAGGTGAAAGTGGCTATGGACTTGAATCTCGACCAAATTCAGCTTGCCAGCAACAAAGGTCTCATCTATACCCCAATGATCCTCAACGAAAAGGATACACTCTTCATGCCGAGCGTTGAGGTGATGGGTAAAAAGAGATATATTTACTATCAGCGTAACCAGAAAACGGCTACGGCAAACCCACTCATCGTGGCACTCCGTAAGAACAAGACTGCACAGACGCTTCATTATGAATACGCCGCTCCGTTCAGCGACTGGATGAAGAACTCAAACTTCGCTATCAGTAATGATGCCTGCGGTTGCAACCAGCAACTTCTCGACGAAGGTATTCTGAATCCGGAAGGACGTGCATTCGCTACTCCGAAGAATCTCTTCAACGCTTATGTACAGCCTAAGGCTGAAACCGTAAAGGCAAGAAAGGAGAATGGTTCTGCCCGTTTGAACTTCAAGGTGAACAAGTGGGATATCCTGTACGATTTGGGCAACAATGCCAGAGAACTGGATAATATCCGCAAGACTCTCGACCTTGTGAAGAACGATTCGGATGTTACCATCACCAAGATAACCCTCCACGGCTATGCATCACCAGATGGCGGATATGCCAACAACAACAAGTTGTCGCATAACCGTACACAGGCGCTTTTGAAGCATATCCTGAAGACCTATCCTATTTCTTCAAAACTGTTTGCGACCACAGCTACAGCGGAGGACTGGGCAGGAACCATCAAGTATGTTAATGAGAATGAGATTCCTCAGAAGGAAGCTGCACTTGAGATCATCAACAGCAACATGCAGCCAGATGCCAAAGAGAAAGCATTGCTCAAGAAGGCTCCTCAGGCTTATCGCTATCTCCTGCAGAATGTATGGCCATCACTTCGCCGTACCGACTATACGATAGAATATGATGTTCAGGCATTCAATGTAGAAAAGGCTAGAGAGGTTATCAAGACCCATCCTCAGAAGCTCTCTCTCCAGGAGATGTATCTGGTAGCCCAGACTTATCCTAAGGGTAGCGCCGAATTCAACAATGTTTTCGACATAGCTGTAAGAATGTTCCCTGAAGATAAGCTTGCCAATCTCAATGCAGCCTCAGCAGCCATCGAACGTGGCGACAAGGTGAGTGCAGAGAAATATCTCCTGAAAGCAGGCGACAGCGCCGAGGCAAACAATGCCCGCGGTTGTCTGGCTTCCATGAAGGAAGATTATCAGACAGCCAAGCAATACTTTGAGAAAGCTATTGCCGGTGGTTTGAAGGAGGCGCAGGAAAACCTGGATAAAGTTAACCAGGCACTTTAAAGTAACTATTTACTTTCTATTTATATAAGTATAAGATAAAAGATGATGTAAAATACGATCTGTTTTCAGCGGATTGTGCCAATATGTGCGAAACTTATTTTTGAGAACAAGAATTAATAAAATATATTGTATAACTTTTTTGTATTAAGTAAAAAGATTATGAAAAAAATGAATTTGCTCGTAATGAGCTTGGTTTCAGCCGCAGCTTTGTCTTTCACTAGCTGCAGCAGTAATGATGATTTGGATGATAACAACGCAGGTCAGGCTAAGGCAGATGGTTTCTACATGACTTTGACTGTACAGTCTCCAAATGCTAGCGGTACAAGAACTTCAGTTCTTGATCCAGAGTTTGCTACAGAAGATGAAGCAACTATCACAAAAGGTACTTTGTATTTGGTAGATGATAAAGGCGAAATTGCTTTCTCTGAAGACTTATCTAATCTGGGATGGTCAGGACAGACGGATGAGAACGAAAGTTCCAAGAAGGATGGCAACAAGACTTTCAAGATTGAGGTTAAGGATGTTCATGCTGGCAATACATACAAAGTGTATTTCAAGGCTGGTGACCAAGCGCCAACAGCAGCAATGAACTTCAAACCAACTCTTAGCAACATATTTAATACTACAGATAAGTTTGCTACTTCATTCGCTACTGCAAAGAGCTTTGCTATGTTCAACCAGAACGACGAACAGGTGAATGGTAACGGTTATACAGTAACCTTCAGCAAGGCTAACAATAATGAAGCTAACCCAGCAAAGGTTAATTATAATGGAGTAGCAGGCAGCCCTATCAAGGTTGAGCGTGTAGTAGCTCGTATCGATGCTCCTGTAAATAAATCAACAAAAGTCCTTGCAGAGTACCCAGCAAATGCTTCTGAAGCATTGAAGGTAGCAATAGATGATGCAAAAGAAAAGGTTGCAAATATTGAACTGGTAGACTATGCTGTAGCTAACTTGGCAAATCAGTCTTACGTAATGCAGACATGGAGTGGAAAACAGCTTAGTCTTCCTGCTAACACCGAGTATAAACAGAAGGCTGATGATTTCGGTACCAAGTATCTTTACGAGGATAAGAATTTCTTCAACAACAATACAGTAAACTACGTATTCGAGAACAATTCATCAAAATATCCTACAACCATGTATTTCGAGTACAAGGTTACTCTTAAGGAAAAGGAGATGACTAATGCTGATTTCAATGCTGAGGACGCTAATAAAGGTACATTCTATCGTTACAACAACGTTATCTACACCTCTTTCGATCAGATCTTCAAAGATTACAAGGATGTAGCAACAACCCTCTTCGGCGGAGGCAAGGACGCAGCTAAAATGAAGAAAGAATTGGCTGATGCCATCAATGACGATACAAAGTTGGCAAAGTTCCGTGAGGATTACAACATTGAAGTATTCAAGGGAGGTAAGACATACTACAAGCATGTTATCAAGGACAATCACATCAATGGCATTATCCAGCGTAACAGCATCTATCGCCTCAACATTAACAATATCTTCAACGTAGGTGCTCAGGTTCCTAATGGTGAGCCAACAAAGGAGAATGAATACTACTATCTCAACGTTACTGTTACTGTTAACCCTTGGGTTCTCAACACAGAAAACGTTGACTTGCAGTAATATTCCGTCAAACCAGACAGATAAAATATAAATACTTATATATATACCAATACTCTCGGGGGAGCAATCCTCCTCCGAGAGTTTATCAATCAAACGTTCGTTCTGAAAAGAACGAAAACATTCTTAAAAGATAACTAACATTGCCGCCCATGTATAAAAGGCGGGAGATACAAAGACGTGCCGTCATCCCCCCAACCCGAAAGACTGGCACTTTTCATCCTTAGATAATAACGATGCCGAAGGCAACGAAACAGAGAGTTGATGAAGCAAAGATATTCGCTACCTACGGCACTCTCTATATAAAATAAGTAAAAGTAAAAGATTATAAAAGATAAAGAATATGGCACATTTCCTCAACAACAAATGTTGCAAGCTGGTTTGCATCTCAGCCATCGCACTCACTTCTCTTTCATCATGCATGAAAGATGATATCACGAGCTGCCCTACAGCTAAGTTGTCGCTCAAATTCGACTATACTTATAATGTGAAAGAGGCTGATGCTTTCTCTGCTGAGGTGAAGAACCTCAACGTTTATGTATTCGACAAGAACGGTAAGTTCGTAGATAACTATACCGAGTCTGTCTCTTATACACATCTGACGCTGCCGACGACTAG
>ENA-OZKX01000111-OZKX01000111.1-human-gut-metagenome-genome-assembly--contig:-NODE-111-length-40202-cov-9.415772_pt1 | contig 40202 bp, 34 predicted proteins | sample MGYA00244831_ERZ653774 | MGnify/ENA primary metagenome ERZ653774 (study PRJEB26926, sample SAMN06165314) | human gut metagenome | biome: ENVO:00009003; feature: ENVO:2100002; material: ENVO:00002003...
TTTTCTGGCACTTCCATTAATGATTACAATTTTCATGCGTGTATCCTCCAACTTCTGATTTGTTTCACTTTCTACTAAAGAAATACTGCATCAAAGCACCTATCAACAATCCTACGGAAGAAATTACCAAATACCAAATGGAGTGTATGAGTGCAGAATCATTATAATAGATGAAAACGGAAGGAATAAAAAGAACAGAAACCAAAAGCGGATACACATACTTGGCTTTTTTCTTTGATACACTGCCCATAATTATCGCAAGTACGAAGGTTGCAACTATAATTAAAAACACCATTCCCATAGCATCAGTAGGTCCTGCCGTTAATGGAAATACATAAAACATGAGTAGTTGTGCAATTAAGATTGCGATTTCTTTGAAATACTTTTTCATATCCATATCGAGACCGTTTCAAGTTTTGTGTAAACGTTTAAAACTGATATAAGATTTGTGAATAGTTACAAATGGGCAGAGCCGATTTTCCGGATTCTGCCCATATCTGCATTATACAGGAGTTTTTGGGCATGTCAATAAAACCTGCCCAAAACAAGCTGGTTTTACAGGTTGCGTCCAATCAGACGCTCTTCAAAATAGATTTCAAGCTGGGAGTGGATTTGCCCCCAGTCCTGCCTGTGCCCGGTCCATTTTTTCGTGATATCCAGGGTTGCCAGATACAGCATTTTCAAAAGGCTGTCATCTGACGGAAAAACGGTCTTGCTTTTGGTCACTTTCCGGAGCTGACGATTGAATCCTTCAATGGCATTTGTGGTGTAAATTAGACGTCTTACTGCCTCCGGATATTTAAAATATGTGGACAGGGTCGCCCAGTTATCATGCCAGGATTTATAGATTTTCGGGTACTTGGAATCCCATTTATCTTTGAACAATTCTAACTCATTTAAAGCTGTTTCTTCCGTTGGAGCCGCATATACAAGCTTCAGATCAGCCATCAGCTTTTTGATGTCTTTGTAGGAAACAAACTTCGTTGAATTACGGATTTGATGAATAATGCACTGCTGGATTTCTGTTTTTGGATAAACAGCTTCAATTGCCTGTGGAAATCCGTTTAGTCCATCCACACATGCTATCAGGATATCTTCAACTCCGCGGTTCTTTAGTCCATTCATGATGGAGAGCCAGAACTTGGCGCTTTCGTTTTCTCCAACATACATGCCAAGGACGTCCTTTTTTCCATTCATGTCGATACCAAGGGCGATGTAGACTGCGCGTTTTACAATACGTCCTTCGCTGCGGACATGATAGTGGATGGCATCCATAAATACAACGGCATACACTTCATCCAGAGGGTGTTCCTGCCATTCCTTTACAATCGGCAGGATTTTGTCTGTGATTCTGCTGATTGTGCTGTCAGAAATATCAATATCATACATTTCACGCATGTGAGATTCAATGTCTCCGGTGGTCATTCCTTTGGCATACATGGAAAGTATTTTTTCTTCCATGTCCTGAGTTACAGTAACAGAACAGCTAAAGGCAGAAAATCAGCTTGAATGGGTCGGGAAAATGAATAATATTCGTAGCAGAGCAGTAGAGATTATAGATGTAGAATTGATTTGTGTTTATGAGGACAAAGCGGCAGATATAATGTTAAAAGTAGTTGCGTGCGCACGCATATTGCGTTATGATACTGGTGGTTAGGAGGAATATATCTATGAAACTATTAAAATGGCTTTCCGTAACAGACCGATTTTACAAAATCTATTTGGACAAGCAACTTGCCCCCTATGGAATCAACAACAGTCAATATATGTTCTTAATCAAAATCTGTCGTTCGCCCGGTATTCTACAAGATTCTTTGTTGAATATGTTCTATGTTCATCCAAGCAATATTGTACGGACGGTTGCAACATTGGAAAAGCAGGGAATGATTACACGTTCTCCCAATGATAAGGATAAGCGGACATGTAAATTGTATCCTACAGAAAGAGCATTGTCTATTATTGACGAGATACAGATGATATGCGAAAAGACAGAAGCTCTTTTATTGCAGGGTATGAGCGAATCCGAGCAGAACCTTTTTATGGATTTCTTAATACAGGCGGGCAGAAATATCACATCGGAACTCCATATAGAGAGAAAGGGGGAGGAGTTCAATGACTGAAAATCCTCTGGGCTATGAAAAAATTTCAAAGCTGTTGAAAAATTTTGCTGTTCCCAGTATTGTGGCGTCTCTTGTCGGCTCAATCTACAATATTGTGGATCAGATTTTTATTGGTCAAGGGGTCGGTTATTTGGGAAATGCAGCAACCAATGTTGCCTACCCGTTTTCTACCATCTGCCTTGCCATTGCACTACTGGTCGGAATTGGCAGTGCTTCCCGTGTTTCCCTCTGTCTTGGACGCAAAGAGCCGAAAGCTGCCGCCAAAGCAGCGGGAAATGGTATTGTTCTGATGGGAATTTTCGGAATTATTTATTTGCTGGTTGGAGAAACTTTTCTGTCTTTGCTCCTAAAGGCATTTGGGGCAACGACAGATGTATTTCCATATGCAAAGCAGTATGCCAGCATAACATTGATTGGAATGCCGTTTCTCATTGTAACGACTGGTATGAGCAATTTGATTCGAGCAGATGGAAAACCAAAGTATTCAATGGTCTGCATGGTTGTGGGAGCTATTATCAATACCATTCTTGACCCCATTTTTATTTTTGTTTGCGATTGGGGAATTGCCGGCGGAGCTTGGGCAACGGTTATTGGGCAAATTTTTTCCTTCATACTCGCACTCCGTTATCTATGGCGTTTCCAAACAATCCATTTTGAAAAAGAGTCGTTTTTATTGGACATCAAAGAAAGCATGAAAATTTGCAGCATGGGAATCAGCAGCAGCTCAAACCAGATTGCAGTTACCGTGATTCAAATCATTCAGTACAATTCGTTGACTTATTACGGCGCATTAACAAAATATGGAACAGATATTCCCTTAGCTGCTTGCGGAATCGTTATGAAAACAAATGCCATAATCCTTGCGATTGTTGTAGGAATCTCGCAGGGAACACAGCCGATTATCGGCTTCAACTATGGGGCAAGGCAATACCATCGTGTACGGGAGGCTTACCTGCTTGCGGTAAAATGGAACCTTGTTGTTTCCACAATTGCTTTCATCGCATTTCAATTTTTCCCGCAATCTATCATTTCGCTATTCGGAGATGGGGACGAGCTGTATTTTGAATTTGCTGTTTTGTTCATGCGTACCTATCTTTTCATGGTGTTGGTAAATGGTGTGCAGTTGCTTTCTTCCAGTTTTTTTACCGCAATAGGAAAATCGTTAAAAGGTGCTCTGTTGGCATTAACAAGGCAGACCTTTGTGTTGATTCCGCTTACCCTGCTGCTCCCGCTTCGTTTCGGAATTATGGGAGTATTGCTTGCGGGACCTGTTGCTGATTTTTCAGCGTTTATGCTATCTGTTGTACTCGTGGGTATAGAATTAAAAAAACAAAAAAAACTCGCTTATAATTTAAGCCATAGCATATAGCTATTATCTACAGCTACTGAGCAAGTGTTATCAATACCGATAACAAAATGATAACATTTGTCACACAGGAGCAGTGGGATATTGTGCAGGAGGTGCGTCAGCACAAAAAGCGTGTCCCCAAGCACATGGACGAGCCGAACATCTTCTCTGGACTGGTGTTCTGCGCGGATTGCGGCAAGCCGCTGGTGCTGCACAGAGCCAGCACGATGAAAAAGGCGGAGTACAACTTCAAAAGAAGAACGCCTCCGGCAGCGCAGAAATTGCGTTGCAATAGACAAAGATAAGGCTCCCCGCTTGAGGGATCTCAAATGATAACTTTTTGATAACAGTCCGGTTTTCCGATAGCTTTCCTCTGCTGTTTACGGTATGGTTTGCCGTTACAAAGGAGGCTGATTTTATGCCGAAAAGACGAGCAAACGGCGAGGGAAATATCCGCAAACGAAAGGATGGACGCTGGGAGGGCCGGTACACCGCAGGCTATGACCCGGAGAGTGGAAAGCGGCTCATCAAGAACGTGCTGGGCAAAACGCAAGCCGAGGTCAAGGAGAAACTTAAGACCGCAATCAGCGAAAGCCAAAAGTTAGACATAGCAAAAGCTGGCAGCTATACTGTCGCATCATGGATGAAAACGTGGTACGAGGTCTACGCCGAACCCCGCATCCGGCCCAACACGAAAGCCTACTACACCAACTACATCGAAAACCACATCATCCCCAGAATTGGCAGCGTCCCTCTGGACAAGCTGACCACCATTCAGATCCAACGGTTCTACAACACCCTCCAGAAAACCGGGCGAGTCCAGCGCAAAAACTTTCCGCCGCTGAAAGATGCCAGTCTCAGTCCAAGAGTGGTGCGGGGCGTTCACACGCTGCTGCACAACTGCTTGGAACAGGCGGTGGCGGAACGGCTGATCCTCACCAACCCCGCCCAGGGCTGCAAGCTGCCCCAGCTCGAAAAGAAAGAAATGAAAATTCTGCCGCAAGAGAAAATCGGAATGTACCTTGCGGAAGCGGAACGCCGGGGCCTTCTCGCAGCCTTCTATCTGGAACTGACCACCGGCCTGCGGAGAGGGGAATTGCTGGCCCTCCAATGGACGGACTTGGACGTTGAAAACCGGACACTCGCCGTCACGAAACAGGTAAATCGAATTAACGGGGAACTGGTGGTCAGTCCGCCGAAAACTCGCAACTCCGTGCGAACGCTGGCCCTCCCGCAGCAGGCAGTCGACCTGCTGATTGCCGAACATCAGAAACACCCTCGCAATCCGTATCTGTTCCCATCGCCCAAGACCGGAACCATGTATGACCCGGACGCCTTTCGCCGGACCCATGATAAAATTCTGAAGGCCATCGGCGCGGAGCACATCCGGTTTCATGATCTCAGACATACCTTCGCCACGCTGTCGCTGAAAAGCGGGGTAGACGTGAAAACGCTGTCCGGCGCGTTGGGACACTACTCCGCGGGCTTCACACTGAACACCTACACCCATGCCACAGCCCAGATGAAACAGGATGCCGCCAACACCATCGGCGGGGTCATCAGCCAGCAGATGCGCTGAAAAAAACAGGGCCGGACAGGAAAAATCCTGTCTGGCCCTGTCCGGTACTTTCCGGCCCTTTCCCCGTGTGGGTCAGGTTGTGAGTCTTGGAGAAACGGCAAAAATTAAGCGCCTTGAAAAGTTGCGGATTATAGAATAAAATCACCGGAATCAAGAGATTTCGGTGATTTTTGGTGGAGACTGCTGGACTCGAACCAGTGACCTCCTGCGTGTGAAGCAGGCGCTCTAACCAGCTGAGCTAAGCCTCCAAGTTGGTGACCCGTACGGGATTCGAACCCATGTTACAGCCGTGAAAGGGCCGTGTCTTAACCACTTGACCAACGGGCCATATGAGACACGGGATGCTTTCGCATCCCGTGCTACATGGTAGCGGCACCTGGATTTGAACCGGGGACACTGCGGGTATGAACCGCATGCTCTAGCCAGCTGAGCTATGCCGCCAAATATTCCTGCTCGACAGGACAGAAGCTACTATACCAAATAAGGAGGCCTTTTGTCAATAGTTTGTCCAAAAATTTTTGTGATTTTCCAAAAGCGGGGGAGAGGGGCGCGCCCTCTCCCCCGCTTTTCATCGGCGAACGACGTTTTTTCCCTCCGACCAGACGGAGACGATGTTGTGCCGGTGCATCATGTAGATCGCGCGCTCGAAGCGCTCACGCACCGAGAGCGGATGCGCGGCCTCGGTAAAGTCGGAGTCGTCGACGACAATGGCGTGGAGCTTGTCGCCGGGGACAAAGCCGCCGTGCCCGCCAAAATACTCGTGTCCTGCGCTGGAGCCGAGGTAGTAGCCCTCCTCGACGGTCAGAAATTCGTCCTTTCCGTCGCTCTGCATGTGGCGGAACTTCGACGCGCGGATGGACATGGTGATGACCTTGTTCATCGCCAGCAGCGCGCCGCCCGCAATGTCGGACCCGAGCGTGACGAGGTTGCCCTCGCGCAGCAGCGTCCGCACGGGCGCGACGCCCGAGCAGATGTTGATATTCGACCCCGCACAGTGCGCCGTGACGACGCCGTGCTCGCGCATGGCCTCGCGCTCGCGCTCGTCGGAGTGGACGCAGTGCGCCATGACGGTGTGGTCCTTCCACAGCCCCGCGCGGTCGTAGCTCTCCCAATATTGCGCGCAGTCGGGGCAGAGCTCTTTGACCCACGCGATCTCACCCTTATTTTCAGACAGGTGCGATTGGACGTACAGCCCGCGCTCCGCGGCGAGCTTGCCGAGCCAGCTCATCAGCTCGTCGGTGCACGATGGGGTGAAGCGCGGCGTCAGGATGGGCTTGACGGTCTGGAAGCGCCCGCACGCGTCCAGCCAGCGCAGCGTTTCGCGCTTGGACTGCTCGGTCGTCTCCTGAAGCTCGGGGCTGCCGTTGCGGTCCATGTTGACCTTGCCGACATAGCCCGTGACGCCCGCCTTTTCGAGCTCTTCCATCAAAATGAGCGTCGCGTCCGTGTGGAGGGAGGAAAACATGCAAACGCGCGTCGTGCCGCTCGTGATGAGGTCGCTCGCGAGCTTTTTGTAAATGCGGCGGGCGTAGTCGCTGTCTTCAAAGCGCGCCTCGGTCTTGAACGTGTAGGTGTTGAGCCAGTCGATCAGCGGCAGGTCCATGCCCATGCCGAGCATGGGGTACTGCGGCGCGTGCAGGTGCATGTCGACAAAAGACGGCATGATGAGGCTATCACCGTAGTCGATGACTTCCGCGTCGGCGTTCTGCGGCACGGCCTTTTCAACGCTTTGGATGCTGCCGTCGTCATGCAGGACGAGGCAGCCGTGCTCGACGATCTCGAGCTTGCCGAGCGCCGGTGCGGAAACGAGATTGCCCTTGAGGATCTTCATATCAGTCACTCCTGTTTTAGCTTTGTGCAAAAGAAAAAGCGCCCCGCCCGGGGACTTCTCCCCCGGCTGAGCACCCATAGCAGAGCCTTTCGGCGGCTCCGTAGAAACTTTCGCGCCATGTAAGCGAAACTATATGAGTTTTTCTCCGCTGCCATCACCATACCACGCGAAAGCGAAAATTGCAAGCGAAAAGCGGCGGGCGCGCTATGTCATATCGGCGCAAGTGCGCACATAGGATTGTCCCAAGAGGTGAAAGCGATGCAAAAGAAACGGACAGGACGGATGCTGTGTTCGCTCGCGCTCTCGGCGGCGACGCTGTGGGGCGTGAGCGTAACGGCTCCGGCGCAGGATGCGCGCTCGGCGCTCATCGCGCTGCGCCGGGGCGGAGAGCTGGGGGTGCTGCTGCTGAAATGGGAGCGCGGCGGCGCGGAGACGGACGCCTTCAGCGCGCCGGTATCGCTCGCGTTGCGCATGACACCGCTGCTGCGCGAGGGGGAGGACGAGATCGCGCAGGCATGGTCGGCGGAGCTGGAGCAGCCGCCCAGCGAGGGCGAGGGCGGCGCGGACGACGCGCAGGACGAAGAGGGCACGGTGCTCTCGCAGCCCGTGACCACCGGCGAGCTGAAGGTGACGGAAAACGGCGTGACCGCGCGCACGCTCAAGCCGTCGGATCCCTCGGGCTACACGGTTTTGGGCAATGTGTACATCAACAACGGCTCGGACGCCGCGCTGGACGCATCCATGCTTGCGGGCCCTTACGCCGCAGCGCTCGGCGAGGCGGGGCCGCAGGTGCTCATCATCCACACGCACGCGACGGAGAGCTACACGATGCCAGCGGGCTCTGAGTACGAGGCGTCGGATACCTTCCGCACGACGGACACGCGCTGCAACATGGTCCGCATCGGCGACGAGATGGAGCAGGTGCTCACCGCCGCGGGCATCGGCGTTGTGCACGACCGCTCGCTCTACGACTATCCGAGCTATTCCGGCTCCTACGACCGCTCGCTCAAGGCCATCGAGGGCTATCTTGAAAAATACCCGACCATCTCGTTCGTGCTCGACGTGCACCGCGATGCGGTGCAGGACGCAAACGGCAACCAGTTCAAGCTCCTGTGCGGCGAGGATAAGAACGCCGCGCAGCTCGAATTCGTCATCGGCTCAAACGGCGGCGGGCTGAGCCATGATCTCTGGCGCGAGAACTTAAAGCTCGCCTGCGCCGTGCAGGAGACGCTGCACGCGGACTACCCCACGCTGATGCGCCCCATCACCGTGCGCAACTCGCGCTACAACCAGTTCAAGACCACGGGTTCGCTTTTAGTCGAGGTCGGCACGGCGGGTAATTCGCTCGAGGAGGCCGTCAACGGCGCACGGCTTTTTGCCGCGGGCTTTGCCAAAACGATACAAAACAAGGGATAAACGCGACCTCGTCGCCCGAATAGACGGAAAGAGACAAAAATTAAGCAAATTCTTGTCAAAGTTGCCGTGTTGCATTCTGCACAAAAATCCTGTTTAATGGAAATTACCATCAATTCGACAATTCCATTTCAGGAGGGGTATTCCATGGAGCTGCTTCAGGAGCGTATCCGGCGCGAGGGCAAGGTCCTGCCCGGCAATATCGTCAAGGTCGACGGTTTCCTCAACCACCGCGTCGACACCCGTCTGCTTGAGGATATCGCAGACGAGTTCGCCAAGTATTTTGATACCAGCAAGATCACCGTCGTGCTGACGGCGGAGGCCAGCGGCATCGCGCTCGCCACGGTCTGCGCGCAGAAGTACGGCGTGCCCATGCTCTTTGCCAAGAAAGCCAAGAGCGACAACATCGAAAGCGGCCTTTACCAGAGCGAGGTCTTCTCCTACACCTACAAGAAGAAGGTCACGCTGCTCGTCTCCCAGGAGTGGCTGGGCGCGGATGACCACGTGCTCATCATCGACGACTTCATGGCCAACGGCTTTGCCGTGCAGGGCCTTGTCGATATCGTCAACGCCGCGGGCGCGAAGCTCGAGGGCATCGGCATCGCCGTGGAGAAGGGCTTCCAGGGCGGCGGCGACCGCTTCCGCGCGAGCGGCATCCCCTACAAGGCGCTCGCCGTCATCGAAAAGGCGGACGAGAACGGATTTGTCTTCCGCGAGGAAAACTAACTTCAAAAAAGAGGGCGGTTCCCATTGGGAACCGCCCTCTTTTTTGAGTTGGAGCACACTCCGCTTCGCGCCTCGCTGCCGTTGGCAGCTGTGACACGCGCGGAGCGAGAAGTGTTTTTTGGCACGCGCACGCCCCAGGGCGGCTTCTCTTGCCGCTTTGCGGCAATTCACCTTCTGTCGCGCCAAAAAACGATCGAAATTGATTTCGCGTCTGCGGGCGCGAAAGTCTGCGACGCTTTGTATCCCTTCTTACAGCCGGTAGAGTTCGGGCCTTCGGTCGTGGAAAACGGGGACGCGGGCGCGGAGGGGTGCGACGCAGGCAAGGTCCAGCTCGGCGGAGACGATCTCTTCCTCCTTGCCGCCCTGCGCAAGCACCTCGCCGAGTGGGTCGATGACACGCGAAAAGCCGCCGTAAACGGTGCCGTCGCGTTCGCCGCAGGCGTTGCAGGAGACGACAAAGAGCTGGTTTTCGATGGCGCGGGCGGCGGTGAGCGTTTCCCAGTGGTACTGCCGCGCCGCCGTCCACTGGGCGGGCAGGAAGATGACCTCCGCCCCGCGCAGCGCGAGCGTGCGCCACAGCTCGGGAAAGCGCACCTCGTAGCAGATGAGAAGACCGCAGCGCACGCCGTCGAGCGTGAAGGTGACCAGGTGGTCGCCGGGGGTGTAGACCTCGTGCTCGCCCATGGGCGAGAAGGGGTGGGTCTTGTCGTATTCTGCAAGGCACGCGCCCGCGCGGTCGAAGACGCAGGCGGTGTTGTAGATGTGCCCGCCGCGTTTGTTCGAGACGCTCCCTGCTACGATGTTGACGTTCAGCTCGCGCGCGAGCGGCGAAAAGCGGGCGCGGACGGCCTTCGCGTCCTCATCGCACGCCGCGGCGAGGTCGCCCGCGGGCATGAAGCCCGTGTTCCACGTTTCGGGCAGGACGATCACGTCGGGCGCGCTTTCTCGCGCGGCGCGGCGGATGAGCGCCTCCGCGCGGTCAAAGTTTTCTTTTCCTGCGAGCGAGCGCATATTCATCTGGACAACGCTGACTTTCATGGCGGTATCCTCCAAAATGATGTTTTCTCCATTATACGAAAATCTCGGAAACAATGCAATAAACTTCAAACGAGAGGGCGGCTGACACCGCCCCCTCGTTTATAAAAGCGTCGCAGACTTTGCGCCGCGCACGGCGCAAATAAATTGAAATCGTTTTTTGGAACGACATGTGCGTGCCAAAAAACACTTTGCACGGAGCGAACGTGCGCGCCTTTGGCGCGTGCGCTGAGCGCAGTGAATCTCTGTTCAAAAAACTGACAACGTCAGTTTTTTGAAGTTCTCAATGCGCGGATGGCGTTGAGCACCGCCAGCACCATCACGCCGACATCGGCGAAAATACCCATCCACATATTGGCGACGCCGACGGCGACGAGCAGCAGGCACGCAAGCTTGATGCCGATGGCGAAGACGATGTTCTCATACACGATGCGGATGCACTTGCGCGAGATCTGGATGCCCTTGGCGATCTTCATCGGATCGTCGTCCATGAGCACCACGTCGGCGGCTTCGATGGCGGCGTCGGACCCCATCGCGCCCATCGCGATGCCGATATCCGCGCGGGAGAGCACGGGCGCGTCGTTGATGCCGTCGCCGACGAAGGCGAGGCAGTCATCCTTGCCCTTTTCCCCCAGCAGGCGCTCGAGGCGCGCGACCTTGTCGCCGGGGAGCAGCTCCGCGTGGACCTCGTCGATGCCAAGCTCCTGCGCCACGTGGTCGGCGACCTTCCGGATATCGCCCGTGAGCATGACGGTCTTGCGCACGCCCGCGCGCTTGAGCGCGGCGATGGCGTCGCGCGCATCGCTCTTGACAACGTCGGAGATCACGATATGGCCGGCGTACTCGCCGTCGACCGCCATGTGGACGATCGTGCCGACGCTGCGGCACTCCTGCCACTTGACGCCGAGCTCATCCATGAGCTTGCCGTTGCCCGCGGCCACACTGTGGCCGTCCACGGTCGCGACCACGCCGCGGCCGCCGCGCTCTTCGATGTCCGTCACGCGGGAGCGGTCGAGCTCCACGCCGCAGGCCTTCTGTAAGCTCCTGCTGATGGGGTGCGAGGATGCGCACTCGGCGAGCGCCGCGTATTCAAGCAGCTTGCGGTCCTCCATCGGGCTGTGGTGCACGCCCGTGACCTCGAACACGCCCTGCGTGAGCGTGCCGGTCTTGTCGAAGACAACGATCTTGGTCTTGGACAGCGCCTCCAAGTAGTTCGAGCCCTTGATGAGAATGCCCTCGTGTCCTGCGCCGCCGAGGCCCGCGAAGAAGCTGAGCGGGATGCTGATGACCAGCGCGCAGGGACACGAGATGACAAGGAACGTGAGCGCGCGGTAGACCCACACGCCCCACGAGGCGACATTGCCCATCAAAAGATTGATGACCGGGGGCAAAATGACCAGCGCCAGCGCGCTGTAGCACACGGCGGGAGTATAGACGCGGGCAAAGCGGGAGATGAACGCTTCGGAGCGGGATTTGTGCGAGCTGGAGTTTTCCATCAGATCCAAAATCTTGGACACCGTAGACTCGCCGAAGGCCTTCGTGGTCCTGACCTTCAGAACACCCGTCATGTTGATGCAGCCGCTGATGACCTCGTCGCCAGTCATCACGTCGCGCGGGAGGCTCTCGCCCGTCAGCGCCGCGGTGTTGAGCGTGGACGCGCCCTCGACGATCTCGCCGTCGATAGGAATTTTCTCGCCCGGCTGGACGGTGATGACCGTGCCGACGGCCACGTCGTCGGGGTCGACCTGCTCGAGCTTGCCGTCGCGCTCAATGTTGGCGTAGTCGGGGCGGATGTCCATCAGCGCCGTGATGTTGCGGCGGGACTTGCCGACGGCGTAGCTCTGGAATAGCTCGCCGATCTGGTAGAAGAGCATGACCGCCACGGCCTCGGCATAGTCGCCGCTCTTTTCATAGATAGCGAGCGCGATGGCACCGATCGTGGCGACCGCCATCAGGAAGTTTTCGTCGAACACCTGATGGTTGCAGATGCCCTTCCATGCCTTGCGCAGAATGTCGTAGCCGATGGTGACGTAGGCGGCAAGATAGAGAACGGTGGAAACGGGCATCGGCAGCGGCACAAGCTTCGCGATGAGGAACAGCGCCGCCGCGATGAGGATGCGGCAGAGCATCTTCTTTTGCTTTTTCGTCATGGGAATGACCTCCTTTTTCGGGGGATGATTCGGAAATTGCCCTAAGAAAGCGCCCCGGCGCATTCGTCCGGGGCGAAGGGAGGGAGAGCGCTCTTACAGATAGATCTCGCAGTCGTCCTCGACCTTCTTGCAGTTTTTGAGGACGGCCTTCATCACGCTCTTGGGGTCCTGACCCTCGGCGAACTCGACGGTCATCTTCTGGGTCATGAAGTTCACGACGGCGTCGGCAACGCCCTCGGTCTTTTTGGTGGCCTGCTCCATGAGGTTCGCGCAGTTGGCGCAGTCGACTTCGATCTGATAGGTCTTTTTCATGGTATGTTCTCCTTTTCGGCACAAAAAATTTAACGATTAAGTGCTTGTTTAATCTTGATGACCGTACTATACTGTCAGCAAAGGCAAAAGTCAAGGCCCCGCCGCGCGTCTCTTCCGTTCGGGCGAAAAGAACTTCCAAACGGGATACGGACGCGCCCGCAGGCCCCAAAAAGAAAGGCGGAACAACGATGAGCGAAGTGCATTTACCCCACCAGCACAGCGACGAGGGCACGATGCGGGAGCTGCAGGAATCGGTGGAGACGATCGGCAGCTTCCAGACCGTGGCGGACGTGTTCAAGCAGCTCTCCGACAGCAGCCGCGTGCGCATTTTCTGGCTGCTGTGCCACTGCGAGGAGTGCGTCATCGACCTCTCCGCGATGGTCGGCATGAGCTCGCCCGCGGTGTCGCACCATTTAAGGCAGCTGCGCGAGAGCGGGCTGCTCGTCTCGCGCCGCGTGGGGAAGGAGGTCTACTACCGTGCCGCGGAAAACGAGCAGGCGCAGCTGCTGCACCGCATGATCGAGCGCACGATGGAGATCTCGTGCCCCGAGGAGGAGAGCCGCGCCGCATCGAGCGCGCCGCACCTGCCCCCGCTCGATGCCGAGGTATATGAGGGCGGCGGCACAAGTGAGCAGATCGAGACCATCCACGCCGTGCACGACTATCTGACGTGCCATCTCGACAGCCGCACGACGATCGACGAGCTGTCGCGCCGCTTTTTGATGAATCCCTCGACGATGAAGGCGCTGTTCAAGTCGGTCTACGGCAGCTCGCTCGCCTCGCACATCCGCGAGCACCGGATGCAGCACGCGGCAAAGCTGCTGCTCGAGGGCGACGAAAACGTTGCGCAGGTCGCGCGCGCCGTCGGCTATGAGAGCCAGAGCAAGTTTTCCACCGAATTCCACAAGGCCTTCGGCGTGCTGCCGACGGAGTACCGCCGGTCGCAGAAGAAATAACTCAGAAGAGGTCGAACGTCTCTGCTTCAAACGGTGTTTCGCGGAAGGCCACGCGCCAGTCGACGTGGTCGACTATCTCAAAGTGCAGCGACGAGCACGCGGTGTGGAGCTTCCCCTGCGCCGCTTCGCCCACAACGATGGCCGTTGGCCCGTCCGCGCCGCCGATGATGCCGAAGCAGAAGTCGTTCTGCGCCTCGGGCGCAAAGGAAGCGGTCTCACGTTTGACCTGGCGCGGGCGGTCGCTCTCGGCGCAGTCCTCGACGAAGATCGAGTTTTCCGGCGGCTCGGGCATGAGCGTGTAACTGATGACCGTAAAATGCGTCGGATAGTCGAACCGCGGGTCAAGGCTCATGCGCTCGCGCGGCAGTTCCTGCGGCTCGACCTCGTGCACCGTGAGAAGATACTTCGTGCCGCGGTAGGAGAAGGCAAAGGTATCGCCAGCCTTGTCCGCGCGGAAGCGCGGGCCGGGGACGCGCACCTCATCCGCCGTCATCGTGACGGCGAGCGACTTGAGCTTCGGCGCGCGCTTCGTGACGAACGGGAATGCCGCGCGGCGGATGCTCCAGCCATACGCGCGGTCAAGGCCGTAGTGCGCCATGGCTGCCTCCGCGTCGGCGCAGAAGCCGGGCTGCTCCGGCAGGAAAATGACGCCGCAGCCGTGGCTCGTGCGGAGCTTCGCACCGTTCAAGGTGAGGCTGGGGGTAAAAGCAAGGCTGAGCGGGTGCTCACGCTCCATCTGTTCGCGTTCGTCGCGCGAGAAGTCGATGGACTCGTCGCTTTCGGGATCGATCCCCCACTTTTTCATAAAGCCATGCAGCGCAGAAGCCTCCGTGCGCATACAAAAATCAACGACAATGCCCTTTGAACAAACGTAAACCGACGGCACGAACCAGTCGCGCCCCGCCCACGAAAACCACTTTTGTACAGGCATTTCCCTGCCCGCGCGCTCGCGCCCGTGGTGACCCCAAAAGCTGCCGTCAAAGTAGACCTTCCAGTCCGTTTTCTGTTCGGGCGCGTCGGGATTCATTTCGGGGTCGTAGAAGTCCTCGGTGAATTTGAGCTTGCTGAGATCGAACTCCGCTTGCAGCTTGCGCAGGTATTGCCACGGCCGCTCCATCGGCGTGAGGGAAAAGACTGTGGAGATCTGCGAGAGCACCGCCTTCTGCTCGTCCGTCGGCGGATTCTCGGCAAGGAAGGCGTCGAATTGCGCCTCGTCCCACTGCCACGCCTGCTCGAGCGCCGCACTGTCGCCGACGGCGAGAAGAAGACGCAGAAAATCGGAGAAATCGCGCGCGATGACGTGCACGCAGTCCTTGCCGCCGTTCATCGGGCTCACGGCGAAGACCGTTTCGCCAAAACCGCGGACAAAGCAGAAGTGGATGCCGTCCACGCCCGCCCAGCCGAAGATAGAAGCGCCCCTCGGCGTGCAGAAATAGGGATCGTTGTCCTCCCGCCGCATCACGCTGAGAGACGATAAGTCAAGATGCTTGCGCAGAAATTTTTGATAAAACGCCGCCATGGAAAGCCCTCCTTTGGAGTTCAGGTTTTCCATAGCATACCATATGGGTGCAGAAAAGTCACCGGAATTGCGAAAGCTGTGGATTTTTCGCGCCGGAAGCCGCGCCGCGGCCTTGCCACGCTCTCGCGAACATGATATACTATATTGCTAAACTATCGAGATTCGGGAGGAAACATCCCTTGGAACGCAAAGAAGTCATCGTCAGCGAGCAGGAGCTCGCGCGTCAGAAGGAATTTACGCGCAAGATGCGCGAGATGAACGACCGCCGCACCCGCACGCCGCTCGCGCTGGTCGACACGTTCGGCTGCCAGCAGAACGTGGCAGACGGCGAGGTGCTCATGGGCATGCTGCGCGAGATGGGCTACGAGCTCACGCGCGACGAAAATCAGGCCGACGTCATCCTGCTCAACACCTGCGCCATCCGCGAGCACGCGGAAAAGCGGGTCTACGGTCACCTTGGCCGCCTCAGCCACACGAAGGCCGCAAAGCCCGATCAGATCATCTGCCTCTGCGGCTGCATGGCGCAGCAGCAGGTCGTGGCCGATAAGGTGAAAAACTCCTATCACCACGTTGACCTGGTGCTCGGCCCGCAGGCCGAGTGGCGGCTCCCGGAGCTGCTGCACGAGGTATACACGAAGAATAAGCGCGTTTTCTCCATCGAGAACGAGCATGGCCGCATCGCCGAGGACCTTCCCATCGTGCGCGAGGGCGGCGTGCGCGCGTGGGTGAGCATCATGTACGGGTGCAATAACTTCTGCTCGTACTGCATCGTGCCATATGTCCGCGGCCGCGAGCGCAGCCGCGAGCCGGAGAAGATCATCGAGGAATGCCGCGGCCTCATCGCCGAGGGCTACAAGGAGATCACCCTCCTCGGCCAGAACGTGAACAGCTACGGCAAGGACTTGGGCACCGATTACGACTTTGCAGACCTGCTCGCCGCCATCAACGCCATTCCCGGCGACTATTGGCTCCGCTTTATGTCGAGCCAGCCGAAGGACGCGACCAACAAACTTTTCGACACGATGGCACGCTGCGAGCACGTTGCAAAGCAGCTCCACCTCCCCGTCCAGTCCGGGTGCGACCGCGTTCTGAAAGCGATGAACCGCCCCTATACGCGCGCAAAGTACGAGGAAATGATCGCCTACGCGCGAAGCGTCATGCCGGGCATGGTGCTCACGAGCGACGTCATCATCGGCTTCCCGGGAGAGACCGAGGACGAAGCGATGCAGACTGTCGATCTTGTAGAAAAGACGCAGTTTGACGCGCTCTTCACCTTTATTTTCTCCCCGCGTCCCGGCACGCCGGCGGCGAAGATGGATGACCCCGTCTCGCGCGAGGAAAAGCAGGTCTGGTTTGAAAAGCTCGTCGACGCGCAGAACGCCATCAGCGCGAAAAAGCACGCAGCCTACATCGGCAGGACGGTGAAAGTCCTTGTCGACGGCGAGAGCGACGACGAGGCCTTCCCCCTCGCCGCGCGCACGGAGGGCAACCGCCTCGTGCGCATGAAGGGCGACAAGGCCCTGATCGGCACATTTGCCAAAGCGAAGATCACTGACAGCAACACCTGGGCGCTCTACGGCGAAGCGGTAGAGGAATAAAGAAAAGGGGGCTTTTTGATGAAAGTCGTCATTTTGATGGAAAACAGCACGTGCAGAGACACCGTCGCCTGCGCGCACGGCCTTTCGATGTATATTGAGACCGACAAGCACAAAATTCTTTTCGACATGGGCCCCGACGCGCAGTTTATTGACAACGCGAAAGAACTCGGCGTCGATCTGACGCAGGTCGACATCGCCTTTTTGTCCCACGCGCACAATGACCACTGCGGCGGATTGGAAGCGTTTTTGCAGCTCAATGATCGCGCCAAGGTCTATATGCAGAAGGCCGTCTGGGGGCAGTACTACGTCGTCACGCCCAGCAAGTGCGCCTACATCGGCATGGACGCGGTGCTCAAGAATTACGAGGACCGCTTCGTTCTCTGCGATGGCGTGCAGAAGCTTGACGAAGAACTGACGGTTTTCTCCGCCGTTCCGGGCCGCGAGCTGTGGAGCGGCGCGAACGACACGCTGCGCGAGAAGATCGGCGACGACTATCCGCGCGACACGTTCCGCCACGAGCAGGACTTACTCATCACGGAAAACGGCAGGACTGCGCTGTTCGCGGGCTGCGCGCACTGCGGCATCGTGAATATCCTGAAAAGCGCCGAGGACGTGCTCGGCAGAGCGCCCGACGCGGTGTTTGCGGGTTTCCACCTCTATAATCCCTCGCTCGGCAAGAGCGAGCCGGACGAGCTGGTCGACGCCGTGGGCGAAAAGCTGCGCGAGGATAAGGTTGCGCACTACTTCACGGGCCACTGCACGGGCAAGGAAGCCTACGCGCGATTGAAAGCAAAGCTTGGCGCGCGCTTGAACGAAATGCCCGCGGGCGCGGACTTCACGCTGTAACAAGATAAGAAAATTTTGAAAGAGAGAGAAAGCGAGGACGGATCATGGCCGAGATCACGCCGATGATGAAGCAGTATTTGGAGATCAAGGAACAGAATAAGGATTCGATCCTCTTTTTCCGCTTGGGCGACTTTTACGAGATGTTCAACGAGGATGCTCAGCTCGCCTCGCGCGAGCTCGATTTGACGCTGACGACCCGCGACCGCGGCAAGGCGGCGGAGGATCAGACGCCGATGTGCGGCATCCCCTACCATTCGAGCGACGCCTACATCGCGCGCCTCATCGCCAAGGGCTACAAGGTCGCCATCTGCGAGCAGACCGAAGACCCCGCGCTTGCCAAGGGGCTTGTCAAGCGCGACATCATCCGCGTCATCACGCCCGGCACGGTCATCGACAGCGCCTGCCTCGACGACCGGCGCGGCAACTTCCTCTGCGGCCTCTTTTTCGATGCGCAGAACGCAGGCGCCGCCTTTTGCGACATGACGACTGGCCATACGCACGTGACCGCCTTTTCGGGCGACGACCGCGCAGAGCACCTGTATAACGAGTTATCCCGTTTCTCCCCCGCCGAGGCGGTGCTGAGTGCGGCGGCTTACGAAAACGAGGAGCTCGTGTCGTATCTGCGCGACAGGCTCTCCTGCGCCGTCGAGCGCGGGGAAAGCCGCTTTGAGCTCAAAGCGTGCGAAAAAGCCATCCGCGCGCAGTTTGGCGAGGAGCGCTTTGCAAGCCTTCCGCGCAACAACCCGGCCGCGTCGCTCGCGCTGGGCGCGCTGCTCTCGTATCTGCACGAAACGCAGAAAACAGACCTTTCCTACATCAAGGATTTGGAATACTACGAGCAGGGGCGCTTCATGGAGCTGGACCTCTCCGCGCGGCGCAACCTCGAGCTGACCGAGACCATCCGCGCCAAGGAAAAGCGCGGCAGCCTTCTCTGGGTGCTCGACAAGACGAAGACCGCCATGGGCGCGCGCAATCTGCGCGCATGGCTGACACGCCCCCTGCGCGACGTCGCGGCCATCGAGCGGCGTCTCGGCGCGGTCGAGGCGCTGACGAAGAACACCGTCGCGCGCGAAGAGTTGATTCTATCGCTCTCCGGCATCAGCGACATGGAGCGTCTCATCGGCCGCATCGCCTACGGCACGGCGGGCGGACGCGATTTTGCCTCGCTGCGCAGCTCCATCGAAAGGATCACCGAGGTCAAATCCCAGCTCGCGGCGTTTCCGACCGGCAGGCTGCACGAGCTCGACGGCGAGCTGGACGAGCTTTCCGACATTGCCCAAAGCATCCGCGAAACGCTCATCGACGAGCCGCCGTTTTCCGTGCGCGAGGGCGGCTTCATCCGCAAGGGCTACAATGCCGAGGTCGACCGCCTGCACGAGATTTTGTCGGGCGGCAAGGGCCTTCTCGCGGGCATCGAGGCGCGCGAGAAGGAAAAGACCGGCATCCGCACGCTCAAGATCGGCTACAACAAGGTCTTCGGCTACTATATCGAGGTCTCGAATTCCTTCAAGGACCTCGTGCCCGACACTTACATCCGCAAGCAGACGCTCGTGAACGGCGAGCGCTACATCACAGAGGAGCTTAAAAATCTCGAGCAGGAGATCCTGACCGCGGGCGACCGCGACAAGGCGCTCGAATTCGAGCTCTTCACCGCGCTGCGCGACGCTGTGACTGCCGAGAGCGTGCGCATCCAGCGCGCGGCGGGGCTCATCGCCGAGCTTGATACGCTCTGCTCGCTCGCGTCCGTCGCGGTGAACAACAACTACTGCCGCCCGAGCGTGGACGACGGCGGCGTCATCGAAATTCACGACGGCCGCCACCCGGTCGTCGAGCGCGTGCTCAAGGACGCGCTTTTCGTCCCGAACGACACCTACATGGGCGAGCGCGAGGATCGCGCCGCCATCATCACCGGCCCCAACATGGCCGGTAAGTCGACCTACATGCGTCAGGTCGCGCTCATCACGCTCATGGCGCAGGTCGGCTCGTTCGTGCCCGCAAGGAGCGCGCGCATCGGCATTGTCGACCGCATCTTCACGCGCATCGGTGCGAGCGACGACTTGGCCGGCGGCCAGTCGACCTTCATGGTCGAGATGACCGAGGTGAGCGAAATTCTCCATCAGGCGACGCCGCGCTCGCTGCTCATCCTCGACGAGATCGGCCGCGGCACGTCGACCTTCGACGGCATGAGCATCGCCCGCGCAGTGCTCGAGTTCTGCGCCGACCCCAAACGTTTAGGCGCAAAGACGCTCTTCGCCACGCACTACCACGAGCTCACCGAGCTTGAGGGCGTGCTCCCCGGCGTGAAGAACTACAGCATTTCCATCAAAAAGCGCGGCGACGAGCTCATCTTCCTGCGCAAGATCATCCCCGGCGGCGCCGACCGCAGCTACGGCATCGAGGTCGCAAAGCTCGCGGGCCTGCCGCACGAGGTCGTGCGGCGCGCGAACGTCATCTTAAAAGAGCTCGAGCAGGGCGGCGCGTATCAGGCAAAGCCCCGCGAGGAAGCGGAGCAGGTCAGCCTTTCTTCAATCGGCGAGGCGGAGGTGCTTGCCGCCATCCGCCGCGCGCAGCCCGACACGATGTCCCCCATCGAGGCAATGCAGCTTCTCTATGAGCTCAAGCAAAAGCTTTCATAATTTCCCCGGAAAAGAGGTTTCCCCATGGCAAAAAAGAAAACCGCCTCCGGCGGCATGAACCGCACCGAGCGCGTCGCCGGAACGATCTTCTTCCTCGTTTATCTTCTGGTGATGCCGCTGCTGGCAACAAGAATATTCGACCTTTTGGAGGTCGTGCTCGACACCGCCATCGGCGATTCGCTGCGCAATGTGCTCTATTGCTACACGCTCTTCGCCGTCACGGTGCTGCTGTTCCACTCGTATCTGGCGCATACGTCCGGCAGGTTTTTAGACAACCTGAACCGCTCGCTCGCGACGATGCTGCTCGGCCTTCTCGTCTTTTACGGCGCGAACGAGCTTTTATACCGCGTGTGCAACGTGCTGTTCAACAGCCGCACGAACTTGAATGATATGACCATCGCCGCGCAGGTGGCCTCCGCCCCGCGCATGACGGTGCTGATCGTTGTGCTGCTTGCGCCGTTTGTGGAAGAGGTGCTCTTCCGCGGCCTTGTATTCGGGTGCCTGAAAGAGCACAGCCGCATCTTCGCCTATCTCCTCTCCTGCGCGCTGTTCGCGCTGCTGCACGTGTGGAATGCGGCGGTCTCCAACTGGGATTTGGGCTATCTCATTCTGGCGCTGCAATATCTCGTCCCCGGCCTTGTGTTTGCCTGGGCGTATGAGCATTCGGGCACGCTGTGGACGTCGATTTTGCTCCACGCGCTCGTCAATGCCCTTTCCCTTCTCACCATTGCTTCCTGAAAGGAGAAACGCAATGCCCCATATTCAGCAATTATCGCCGCACGTCGCCGACCTCATCGCCGCGGGCGAGGTGGTCGAGCGCCCTGCGAGCGTTGTCAAGGAGCTGCTGGAAAACGCCATCGACGCCGGTGCGCAGAGCGTGACGGTGGAGATGAAAAACGGCGGCATGACCTATCTTCGCGTCAGCGACGACGGCTGCGGCATCGCGCCAAGCGAGCTGCCGACGGCCTTTCTGCGCCACGCGACGAGCAAGCTGCGCACGGCGGAGGATTTGGCCGCCATCGGCACGCTGGGCTTCCGCGGCGAGGCGCTCGCGGCGATCTCTTCCGTTTCTCGGCTCGACATTTTCTCGCGCGAGCGCGGCGCACTCAGCGGCGCAAAGCTCCATTTAGAGGGCGGCGTCCCCGGCACGGTCGAGGACGCGGGCTGCCCCGAGGGGACGAGCATCATCGTGCGCGACCTCTTTTACAACACGCCCGCGCGATTGAAGTTCATGAAGCGCGACAGCGCGGAGGCCACGGCCATCGCGGGCCTTGTCGGGCACCTTGCGCTCTCGCATCCCGAGGTGTCGTTCAAGCTCATCAAGGACGGCACGCAGATGCTTTTGACCCCCGGCGACGGCGCGCTGCGCTCCGCCATTTACGCCTCTCTCGGGCGTGAGTTCACGCTCTCGCTCCTTGAGGTCAGGGGAACGGACGGCGACATGGGCGTCACGGGCTTTGTGACGTCGCCCCTTGCCTCGCGCGGCACGCGGGGAATGCAGACATTTTTTGTCAACGGGCGGCTCGTGAAATCCCAGCTGCTCACCGCCGCACTCGAAGAAGCCTACGCCAACCGCATGATGAAGGGCAAGTTCCCCGGCTGCGTGCTACTCGTCGAGCTGCCGCACGACACGGTGGACGTGAACGTCCACCCCGCCAAAACCATCGTGAAATTCGTGGGCGAAAAGCGCATTTTCGATCTTGTTTATCACGCGGCGATGGCCGCGCTCGATCAGAAGGAGCAGGCCGAGCGCCCGCAGCCGAAGCCTGCCTCGCAGGTGCAGAATCCGCGCGGCGACTTCTTCGCCAATATGACATCTCAGCAGTACCGCGAGAGCCGGAAGGCGGCGGAAGCGCCGCTCGGCTCCGCCGCGCCGGTGCGTCCTGCTCCCCCGCCGCAGAGCGCAGCGACAAAGGCCGCGCCGTCCCCTGCCGTGCCTTGGCAGACGCGCGTGCCCGCCATCGACACGCAGAGCGGCGGCAGGTCGGCGCTTTCCGACTATGTGCGCCGCGAGACGCCGGCTGCTGCGCCGGTTTCCGCGCCGCAGGCTGTGGAAAAGTCTGTCCATTCTGTGGAAAACTCCGCGCCTGAGCCTGTCACGCTGCCGATGCCGGCAGAAGCGGCGCGCCCCGTCGTGACCGCGCCGGCCATCGAACCGGCGGTGCAAGCGGCCGAGCCCGCGCAGGAGGCATCCGCCGTCCCCGCGTTCGCACCCGCAAAGGAGGAAGCGCCCGAGCCCGAGCAGACGAGCTTTGCCCCGCTTTCTGCCGCGCCGTGGCGCATCGCAGGCGAGGTGCTCGACACCTATATCGTCTGCGAGGACGAGGACAAAAATATCTGGCTCATCGACAAGCACGCCGCGCACGAGCGCGTGAATTTCGACCGGCTCAAGGCCAATCAGGAGCCGCTGATGTGCCAGACGCTGCTTGCGCCCCTTGTGGCGGAGTTCGCCGCCGAGGAGTACAGCGCGCTCGCGGCGAATCTGGACCTTTTGCGCGAATTCGGTTTTGAGTGCGAGGAATTCGGCGGCGGGAGCCTCATCCTGCGCGCCATCCCCGCCGATATCGACAGCGGCGACGCCGTTCCTGCGCTCGAGGAGCTGGCCGACCGGCTCGTCACCGCTCACACGGCCGACCCTGCCGCCGCGCGCGACGCGCTGCTGCACACGATGGCCTGCAAAGCCTCCATCAAGGGCGGCTGGAAGAGCGACATGAGCGAGCTGCGCGCGCTCGTCGACAAGGTGCAGAGCGGCGAGGTGCAGTTCTGCCCGCACGGACGGCCCGTGAAGGCAAAGCTCACAAAGTATGAGCTTGAAAAAATGTTCAAGCGCGCGTAAGCGCAGGAGGAAGCGAATGAAACTCGTATGCGTCGTCGGTCCCACGGGCTGCGGCAAGACGTGGCTCGGCGTCGAGCTTGCCAAAGCGCTCCGCGGCGAGGTCGTCTCCTGCGATTCGATGCAGATCTACCGCGGCATGGTCATCGGCACCGCCGCGCCGACGGAGGAGGAAATGCAGGGCGTCCCGCACCACATGGTCGGCGTGGCCGACCCGAACGAAAACTACTCCGTCGCCCGCTATGTCGAGGATGCGTCGGAATGCGTGGACGATATCCTTGCGCGCGGCAGGCAGCCTGTCATCGTCGGCGGCACGGGGCTATACTTGAATGCCCTGCTCGCCGGTCACGGCTTTGCGCAGGGAGACAAGGACGGCACACGCCGCGCGGAGCTGGAGGCGCGCTGGGAGCGCGAGGGCGGCGAGGCAATGCTGGAAGAACTCCGGCGCATCGACCCCGAGACCGTCGGAAAGCTGCACGGAAACGACAAAAAGCGCATCCTCCGCGCGCTCGAGGTCTGGTATGAGACCGGCAGGACCATGGCGCAGCACAACGCGGAGACAAAATCGATCCCCCCGCGCTACGAGTCCGTGCGCATCGGCCTTGCCTACGAGGACCGGGACGAGATGAAGCGCGCCATCGACCTGCGCGTTGACAAAATGGTCGAAGCGGGGCTGTTCGACGAGGTGCGCGCGCTGCTCGATTCCGGCCTTTCGCGCGACGTGACGGCTATGCAGGCCATCGGGTATAAGGAGGCGCTTTCGTATCTGGACGGAAGGGCCGCGCGCGAGGAAGCTGTTGAAGAGATCAAGCTCCGCTCGCGCCAGTACGCCAAGCGCCAGCTCACCTGGCTGCGGCGCGACAAGGACATTCACTGGTACTACTGGAAAAAAACGAGGAATACTGCCGAGTGCCTCGCTTTTTCGACAGAAATTCTCAGGGAGTATGGCGTATCCTGTTCTTAAAGCGGACGGACAAGTCCGCGGAAAAAGAAAGGATCGAAAAGCCATGAAAAAAATTGCGAATCTTCAGGACCTGTTTCTTCTCTCTGCCCGCCGTTCCCGCATGAGCGTGACCGTCTTTCTCGTCAACGGCTTTCAGATGCGGGGCATCGTGACCGGCTTCGACAGCTTTGTTGTCATGCTCGAGAGCGACGGCAAGCAGCAGATGCTCTACAAGCACGCGATCTCAACGATCGTGCCGCTGTGCCCCATCGCGCTGCGCGAGGCGCCCGAGCAGGAGGAAGCAGCCCTGTAACGGGAGACATAGCATGAGATCTACATCCCTTTCCACAAAGCTCATCACGGTATTGCTGCTGCTCGCGGTCATCGCGTACTTCGGCGTGCAGGGCTACCGATACTTAGTCGACCCCGAGACGACGACGCTCGTTTACCGCTACCACAGCGAGGAGTCGATCGCCCTGCGGGGCTACGTTGTGCGCGAGGAGCAGGTCGTGGACTGTGCGGAGACGCTCATCGAGCTGACGCACGCCGAGGGGAAGCGCGTGGGCCTTGGCGACACGGTCGCGACCGTGTACCGCTCGGCGGAGGCACTTCAGGCCACGCAGGAGCTTGAATCGCTGCGCGCGCAGAAAGAGCAGCTCGAATACGCCCGGAGCGCCTCGAGCGACGCCGAGACCGCGCTGCGCCTGGATACCGACATCCGCGATCAGATCATTGCCGTGCGCGCGGCATACGAGTCCGGCAGCTACAGCGCGCTCGATTCGCTCGCGGACGAGCTCAAAACGACGGTCCTGCGGCGAGAATACGCCTACAACGGCAGCGAGGACCTGACGGCCCGGCTCGACGAGCTGAACGCGCAGATCAGCGCGCTCTCCGGCGCGGCGAGCGGCGGCACGACGCGCATCACCGCGCCGGTCTCGGGCACCTACAGCGCCGTGGCCGACGGGTACGAGAGCGTGCTGACGCCCGAGAGCCTGAATACCATGACGCCCTCGCAGCTCTCTTCCGTCACGCCGCAGAGCGTTTCCACCACGGTGGGCAAGCTCATCCGGGGCAGCACGTGGTACTTTGCCGCGAGCGTGAGCGCCTCCGACGCCGAGGGACTGAAGGTCGGCAGCAGGCTGACGCTGCGCATGGCCTCGGGCGTCGACTTTGACCTGCCGGTGACGCTCTCGCGCGTGAGCGACGAGGAAAACGGCAGGTGCCTCATTGTGGTGCAGAGCAACCGGTACCTGTCCTACATGACGCTGCTGCGCGAGCAGAACGCGGAGCTCATCCTGAACGAGTACGACGGGCTGCGCGTGCCGAAAAACGCGCTGCGCGTGGATGAAAACGGCGTGTCGGGCGTTTATTGCCTTGTCGGGCGCGTGGCGTACTTCAAGCCTGTGCGCATCGTCTATCAGGGCAGTGATTACTGCCTTGTGGAGCCCGGTGAGATCGAGGCCGCCACGGAAAGCCAACAGTCCCTTTACACCCTGCGTCCCAATGACGAGGTCATTGTCTCGGCGGGTGAGCTATATAACGGAAAGGTCGTAGATTAGAAATGAGCATTGCTGAAAACATCGCGCGTGTGCGCGCAAACATTGCCGCTGCCGCCAAGGAAGCCGGCCGCGACGCAGGTGAGATCACCCTTGTCGGCGCAAGCAAGATGAACGACGCCGACGCCTGCCGTCAGGCCATTGCCGCGGGCATCGACGCGCTGGGCGAGAACCGTGAGCAGGAGATGACGAAAAAGCTTGCCGAGCACGCGTATGACGGTGCGCCCCTGCACTTCATCGGCCATCTTCAGCGCAACAAGGTGAAAAACGTCGTCGGCAAGGTCGCGCTGCTTGAATCGGTCGGCTCGCTCGAGCTGCTCGCGGCGGTCAACAAGCAGGCCGAGAAGCTCCAGATCGTGCAGGATATCCTGCTGGAGGTGAATATCGGCGGCGAGGAGGCCAAGAGCGGCTTCGCCCCGGAGAGCCTCGAGCAGGCGGCAGAGGAGGCCAAAAAGTGCGCAAATGTCCGCGTGCGCGGCCTGATGTGCATCCCGCCGGTCGCCGAGGGCGAGCACGGCAGCCTTCCCTACTTTGAAAAAGTTCATGCACTTTTTGTTGACATCAATGCCAAATTGTATGATAATACACTTGATATACTGTCAATGGGCATGAGCGGCGACTATGAAGACGCGGTGCGCGCAGGCGCGACGATGGTGCGCGTGGGCACGGCGATCTTCGGCGCACGCAACTACATGATTTGATCGAGGAGGTCTTGATACCATGGGTATTTTGGATGATCTGAAGAAGTGGGCTCACCCCTACGAGGATGAGGACGAGGAATATGAAGACGATTTCCCCGATCTGAGAGACCGCGGCGACACGGGCGCCTTTGCCGACCGCCGCAGCCTTGACCGCAAGGCGGAGGACCGCCGCAACAAGGTCGTCAACATCAACGCGACCACGCAGCTCAAGGTCGTGCTCGTCAAGCCCGAGCGCTTTGAAAACGCCAGCGAGATCGCTGACCACCTGAAGGAAAAGCGCACGGTGGTCATCAATCTCGAGTCCACGAACAAGGACATTGCCCGCCGCCTGATCGACTTCCTCTCCGGCGTGGCTTACGCGGGCGAGGGCAAGATCAAGAAGGTCGCGGCCAACACGTACATCATCACGCCCTACCATGTGGATATCATGGGCGATCTGATCGACGAGCTGGAAAACAACGGCCTGTACCTGTAAAGAAACGGAGGGTGGGATACGATGCTGACACCGCAGGAAGTTTCCGGCCGCGCATTCAGCAAGGCGGCCTTCGGCGGCTATAATATGGCCATGGTCGACGAGTTTCTCGATGAACTGACCGACGACTACACCGCACTTTACAAAGAAAATGCCGCACTCAAGGCAAAACTCAAGGTGCTGGTGGACAAGGTGGAGGAATACCGCGCGACGGAGGACTCCATGCGCGCCGCGCTCCTGACTGCCCAGCGCATGGCAAGCACCATGGTCGAGGAGGCCGAGGAGAAGAAAAAGACCATGCTCGCCGGCGCGGAGGACGAAGCCCGCGCCAAGATCGGCGCGCTGCAAAGCGACGTTGAGCTTGAGCAGCGCCGCCTGAACGCGGCCAAGGCTGCCACGGCGGACTTTTTGCAAAAGACGCGCGAGCTTGCGCAGGCGCAGCTTGCGCTCATTGAGCGCGCGCCCGACCTGACGCCCGAGGAGATCGCGGGCGGCGAAAAGACCGAGCAGAAGGCCGAGGCCGACGTGAACGCCATCGAGGAGAATATCCTCGCCTCGTTCCGCGCCGACAAGGAGCAGGCCGCTCCTGCGGCGGAGGACGCTGCCCCTGCCGCGCCGGAAGCCGAGAGCGCGCCGCAGGCGGAGGAGGAAAAGCCCGAGCCGCTCGAGCCGGACGACAGCCCGTTCGTGGAGACGGCGAGCCACGCCATCCGCCTGGACGATCTCAAGTTCGGCCGCAACTATCACGGAGAAGAGTAACAGCAAGAAGGGCGATTTTGGCCGGCTCCACATAAGAAAACATGCGCCGCAAAAGGCAAATTTTGCACGGATTCCTTCGTTGCGCCGTCTTGCCATGCGTCAGCATGCCTGCGCCGCCGCGCCTCGGCTCCGCACAAAATTTGCTCTTTTTCGGTGCAAAGCAGTTTTGCCAATGAATTTTTGAGATGAAATCGGCCGAAAAAATCCCCCCATACTGGCGTATGGAGAGATTTTTTCGGTCGTATTTCAACTAAAAAGGCGCAGGCAAAACCGCATGTTTTCTTATGCGGAGCCGGCCTTGGCCGCCCTTTTATTTTTTCTTTGGCCGCAGCGCGGCGAAAAGGAGAAGACATGAACAAAAAGCCCATCATCGCCTTTCTTTACGACTTTGACAAGACCCTCTGCACCACGGATATGCAGGATTACAGCTTCATTCCCGCCCTCGGCTACACGCCGGGCGAGTTCTGGAGCATCGCCAACCGCTTCGGCTACGAAAACCATATGGACGGCCTGCTCGCCTATATGTACACGATGATCGAGGAATGCCGCAAAAAGGGCATTCGGCTGGACCGCGACTACCTCGTTTCCTGCGGGCACGCGATCGAGCTGTTTCCCGGCGTGCAGGAGTGGTTTTCGCGCATCAACGCCTTCGGCGAGACGCTGGGGGTGGAGATCGAGCACTATGTGCTCTCCTCCGGCCTGCGCGAGATCATCGAGGGCAGCGGCGTGAGCCACGAATTCAAGGAGATCTACGCCTGCGAGTTTTTCTACAACGAAGAGGGGCTTGCCTCATGGCCGAAGCTCGACGTCAACTTCACAAACAAGACACAGTTCGTCTACCGCATCAACAAGGGAATTTTGGACGTTGCCAAGGACAAGGAGCTCAACGCCTCGATGCCCGACGACTCCAAGCGCATCCCGTTCACGAACATGATCTACATCGGCGACGGCCTTTCCGACGTGCCGTGCATGAAGATGATGCGCGCCTACGGCGGGCAGGCGGTGGCCGTGTATCAGGACAGCAACCGCGCGGGCGTGGAGGATCTGCTTGCCAAGGGGCGCGTGGACTTCATCTTCCCTGCCGATTACCGCGACGGGACGCTTTTTGACACGACGATGAAGAACATCGTGCGCAAAATGGCCATCGCGGACGCGCTGATGGAGGAAAACCAGCAGCAGCTCCGCTCGCTCGGACGCGGCGAGCTGCCGCAGCAGGTGGGGCTGCTTGGATGGTAGAATTGCGCTGCCCTGTCTGCGCCGGGGCGCTTGCAAAGCGCGCGGGGGCCTATGTCTGCCCGAAAGATCACAGCTTTGACATCGCCAAGAGCGGATACGTCAACCTCCTGCTCAACTCCTCGCAGGGTCACCACGGGGATGATAAGCTCATGGTGCGCGCCCGCCGGGATTTCCTTGACAAGGGCTATTACGACCGCTTCATCGCCGCCGTCGCGGACGCCGCGGCGGAGTTCGCGCCGCAGGAGGCGACGGTGCTCGACGCGGGCTGCGGCGAGGGCATCTATTCCCTTGCCGTTTTGCGCGCCATCGAAAAGGCGGGCAAGCACGGCGAGCTTTTAGGCGTCGACATCTCGAAGACCGCGCTCCAGTACGCGGCCAAGCGCTCGTCCGACTTCACGCTCTGTGTCGCCTCGTGCGCGCACCTGCCGGTCGAAGACGGCAGCGTTGACGAGGTGCTGAATATCTTCTCCCCCTTCGTGCCGGAGGAATTTGCGCGCGTTTTGCGGCGCGGCGGTTATCTTCTGCGCGCCTATCCCCTGCGCGAGCATTTGTGGGAGCTGAAAGCCCTCATCTACGATACGCCGCGCGACAATCCGCCCACGCCCCTCGAGACCGAGGGCTTCACCCTTGTCGAAACGCGCGAGGTGCGCGACCGCATCCATCTGTCCTGCAACGAGGACATTCAGGCCCTGTTCCGCATGACGCCGTATTATTATAAGACCGGCGCAAAGGATCAGGCAAAGGCTGCGCAGGCGCAGACGCTGGACGTCGCTCTGGCCTTCGGGCTGGCGATCTACCGGAAGGACTGATCTCTCGGAAGGAAAAAAGGGAGGCTCTCCTGCGAAAGAGAGCCTCCCTTTTCATTTGACGATCTTTGTTTTTATGGGCCTTAGCCCTCGGAATCCGTGCGGTTTCTCCAAGAGATCTCCTGCTCCAGCTCGTAGCGCAGCTTCTTGTTCTCCTCGACGAGCTCGTCGTAGTGCTCGCCCTGCACGTAGTACTTCACGAACGTGAAGGTCGCCTCGTCAAGCTCTTCCTCCGTGTAGGACGGCAGCAGCGAGCCGTTCTTGCGCTGGAGGCCGGAGATGTTCACGACCACAAGGCGGCGGTGCTGCTCGGAAAGCTGGAAGAGGCGGAGCTTTTCGGGAATATCGAGCCCTAAATCGTAGGTGTTGTTCACGCGCTCCATGATGTTGCGGTACTCGGGCTTGGCCGAGACGATGACACCGTGCTTTTCAAAGAGTTTTTTCAGGTAGTCCACCGAAACATCCTCGCGGGTGATCGTGCCCTTGCCGAGGCCGGTGAGCATGGTGTTGGAAAGGTTCAGGCTGACGTAAACTTCTTCGCCGGTCTTGGGATAGCTCATGATAGACCCTCCATCATTGGTCGGGCCGCAGAACACTGCGGCAGCTTTTGGTTTTTTACACTTGCATGGTAGCACGCGCAAGGGCAAAAAACAAGCGTCAGGTTGCATGAACTGCCGCGCACAAATTTGTCGGATTCGCCGCGCGTGCGGGAGTTTTTCTTGACAAGCGGGCGCGGCACTGATACACTTTTCCCATCAATAACGGGTGCGCACCTACCGGCAGTCAGGCGGAAGTCTGGCTGCCGTTTTTGCATCTGTTGATTTTTCTGTGGGAGGAAATCTGCCATGTCTTACATCTGGCCGCTCGTACTCATCGTCGTATCCAACAGCATCTACCATATCTGCGCGAAATCCCTTCCCGCAAAAGCTGACCCCTTCGCCGCGCTGACGATCACCTATTTCATCGGCACCGTTTTCTCTGCCACGCTGTACTTTCTGCTCAATCGTGGAAGTGCGGGCCTTGTACAGGAATGGAAGGGCCTGAACTGGACGCCCTACGTGCTGGGCTTCATCGTCGTGGCTATGGAGGCGGGCAATGTCTACGCTTACCGCGCGGGATGGTCGGTCAATACGCTTCCGGTCGTACAGGCGGCCTGTGTTGCCGTGCTGCTGCTGGTTCTCGGCTTTTTGCTGTTCCACGAGGCCATCACGCCCAGCAAGCTTCTCGGCCTTGCGCTGTGCCTTGTGGGGCTCTTTTTTCTCAACAAATGAGTTGTGCCGCGCCCGTGCGCGTGGTATGATGGGGAAAACTTACTTTTTGAAGAGGAAAATTGATCTATGAAAGCTGCACGCGAATATCCGATCCTGACCGTCACCGCCAAGGGCACGCGCTGGCTCGAGAGCGGACATCCCTGGGTGTACGACTCCGACGTCGCCCGCGAGCCGGACGAGAGCGAGTGCGAAAACGGCGCGCTCGTCGACGTGGTGTCGGAAAAGGGAAAGTACCTCGGCACGGGCTTTTTGAGCCGCTTGAGCCGCCTCCGCGTGCGCATCGTCTCGCGCAACGCGAACGACCGCTTTGATGAAAACTTCTGGCGGCGGCGCGTGCGCTACGCATGGGACTACCGCAAGGCGGTGATGAATGGGCAGACCAGCTGCTGCCGCCTCATCTTTGGCGAGGCGGACGCCTTCCCCGGCCTGACGGTCGACCGGTTTGAAAACCTGCTCGTCACGCAGACGCTGTCGCTCGGCATGGAGAAGATCAAGGATATGCTCTTCCCGCTCATCGTCGAGGTTCTGGAGGAGGACGGCGAAAAGATCGACGGCCTTTTCGAGCGCAACGACGTGCTGCTGCGCGAAAAGGAGGGCCTGACGCAGAATAAGGGCTGGTTTGCCCTTCCGGGGAAGGAAACGCCCGCAAGCCCCGTCACCGAGATCTGCGAAAACGGCGTTTTCTACCGCGTGGACGTCGAAAACGGGCAGAAGACGGGCTTTTTCCTCGATCAGAAGTTCAACCGCCTCGCCGTCGCGCACCTCGCGCGCGGCAAACGCGTGCTCGACTGCTTCACACATACGGGGTCGTTTGCGCTCAATGCCGCCAAGGGCGGGGCGGAGCACGTGACGGCGGTGGACGTATCCGAGAGCGCAGTCGAAATGGCGCGCGCGAACGCAGCGCGCAACGGTCTTACGGACAGGATGGACTTTCTCGCCGCCGACGTTTTTGACCTCCTGCCGCAGCTCGAAGCCGCGCACGAAAAGCCCTATGACTTCATCATCCTCGATCCCCCTGCATTTACAAAGTCGCGCCGCACGGCGAACAACGCCGAAAAGGGATATAAGGAGATCAATCTGCGCGCAATGCGCCTGCTGCCGCGCGGCGGCTACCTTGCGACTGCGTCGTGCAGTCACTTCATGCCCGCCGAACGCTTTGAGCGGATGCTGCGCTCCGCCGCGGCAGACGCGGGTGTGGAGCTGCGGCAGATCGAGGCGCGCACACAGGCCAGCGACCACCCCATCCTCTGGAACGTGCCGGAGACGGATTATCTCAAGTTTTACCTATTCCAGGTGGTATAACAGAGCGTATAACCGGATATAAAAAATCCCCGCTGTTTTCGCAGCGGGGATTTTTCCTGTGTTTTATTTGCTTTCGTCGGCTTCGCCGCCGTTTTCCGCGGGCGCGTCAGGCGTATCGCTCTTCGGTTCCTCCGGCGTTTCCGGCTTGTCCGAAGGCGTGTCTTTGGGAGCGCTTTCCTCGCCCGCATCCGCCGGCGGCATTTCGATCTTCTCGCTCGTCATCGAGATGTGCTTGGCGGGCGCTTCGATCACGCTCGGCTGCGAGGGGCGGAAGCCTTCCTCGCTCTTGCGCGTGGAAGCGTAGGCCTCCTCCACGGTCGAGGGATCGCGGCCCTCGAGGATGGCGACCATTTCGCCGCCGGTGATGGTCTCCTTCTCCAGAAGGTAGGCCACGACCTTATCCATATCCTCGCGGTTGTCGTGGATGACGGAAACGGCGTCCTTGTAGCACTCGTCGAGGATGCGCTTGACCTCGCGGTCCATGATGGCGGCGGTGTCCTGCGCGCAGTCGAGCCCGTAGCCGCCGTCGAGATACTGGTTGCGGACCGAGCCGAGCGCGACCATGCCGATCTCGTCGCTCATGCCGTACATCGCGACCATGTTGCGCGCGATGTTCGTCGCCTCCTGAATATCCTGCGAGGCGCCGTTGGTCATCGTGTTCATCACGACCTCCTCGGCGGCGCGGCCGCCCATCGAGACGGCGATCTTCGCCATCAGCTCATCGCGCGTGCGCAGGTTGGTCTTGTCCTCCTCGGGCATGAGGAGCGTGTAGCCAAGGCTGCCCTCGGTGTGCGGGACAATCGTGATCTTCTGCACGGGCTCGGCGTTTTTCTGCTTGTAGGCGACCATCGCGTGGCCGACCTCGTGATAGGCGACAAGCTTCTTTTCAAACTCGGTGAGGACGCTGTTCTTCTTCTCGCTGCCCGCGATGACGAATTCGAACGCCGCGAGCATATCCTCCTGCGTGACGAGCTTGCGTCCCTTGCGCACGGCGCGCAGCGCCGCTTCGTTGGCAAGGTTTGCAAGGTCTGCGCCCACGCAGCCGGCGGTCGCGAGCGCGACCTTCTTGAGGTCTACATCCTCGGCGAGCTTGATGCCGCGCGTGTGGACCTGAAGCGTTGCAAGGCGGCCTGCGAGGTTCGGGCGGTCGACGGTGATGCGGCGGTCGAAGCGGCCGGGGCGCAGCAGCGCCTTGTCGAGCACCTCGGGGCGGTTGGTCGCCGCGAGGACGATGATGCCCTTGCTGGGGTCAAAGCCATCCATCTCGGCGAGCAGCTGGTTGAGCGTCTGCTCGCGCTCGTCGTTGCCGCCGCCGTAGCGCCCGCCGTCGCGGGATTTGCCGATGGTGTCGATCTCGTCGATAAAGATGATGCAGGGGGCGACCTTCGAGGCTTCGGCAAAGAGGTCGCGCACGCGGCTCGCGCCAACGCCGACGAACATTTCGACAAAGTCGGAGCCGGAGATGGAGAAGAACGGCACCTTCGCCTCGCCCGCAACGGCCTTGGCCAGCAGCGTCTTGCCCGTACCGGGAGAGCCGACGAGCAGCGCGCCCTTGGGGATCTTTGCACCGATGGCGGTGTACTTTTCGGGGTTGTGCAGAAAGTCGATAATCTCGACGAGCGATTCTTTCGCTTCGTCCTGACCGGCGACATCCGCGAACGTCACGCCCGTGGATTTTTCCATATAGACCTTGGCGTTGGCCTTGCCGACATTGCCGATGCCGCCGATCCCGCCCATGCCGCCGGACTTTTTCGTGATGAAGTTCATCAGCAGCATGAACGCGCCGACCATCAGCACCGTGGGCAGAATATAGTTCACCATGAACGTGAGGATCGGCGAAACGGGCGGCTGATAGGGCTTGGTGTAGGTCACGCCGTGCTCATCGCACAGGGTGATCAGCTTTTCCGTCGCGTCGGGAATGATGGTGGTGAAGAGCGTGTAGTTCTGATCATAGCTCTTGCCGTCGTCATCCGTGTAGGTAAAGCCGTCGACCGGCGTGATGGTGAAGACCGTGTCGCCGAATTCGATGGACTTGACCTTCCCCTCCTCCACGAGTTCGACAAGCTCGCTGTATGCGATCTCGCACGAAGACTCGGCGGTGCGCGCCTGGTCGAGCATGACGGAGAGGTAGTTGACGGCGATGGTGAGCAGCAGCGCCCACAGCACGATCGACCACATCCCACCGCGGCGGCTGCGGTTTTTGTCGTTGCGGTTGTTACGGTTGTTCTGGTCCATGATGTTCCTCCTGTCAGGAGACAGAAAAATGCGAAAGCACGCACTTTTTGAATTTAGTATGATTCACTATATCATACGGAGGGAAAACGCACAAGTTAAGAGCGGTGAATTTTCGATGAACTTTTGTTTTTCGACCTCTTTATCTTGCCCCTGTTCTGTGCTATAGTTGTAATGGAGTATTTTATCAAGAACCTTCACTCAAATTTTGCCGTAAGGAGAATTTTCTTTTATGGATAAGGAACGCAAGGATAAGGCCGCCCGCACGCAGGACGCGGAGGCGGACGGCATCATCGAGGGCCGCAACGCCGTGATCGAGGCGCTGCGCGCGGGCGCGAGCATCGACAAAATTTTCATCCAAAAGGGCGAGACCGACAAAACGCTCGGCCACATCGCCTCCACCGCCCGCGCCGCGGGCGTGGTCGTCGTGGACGCGGACAAGCGCAAGCTCGACTTCATGAGCCGCACGCACGCCCATCAGGGCGTTATCGCGCTGGCGAGCGTGCGCGAATATGTCAGCGTGGAGGAGATTTTGAACATCGCGCGCGAAAAGGGCGAAAACCCGCTGCTCGTCGTCTGCGACGAGATCTCCGACCCGCACAACTTAGGCGCGATCATCCGCACGGCGGAGTGCGCGGGCGCGCACGGCGTCATCATCCCCAAGCGCCGCAGCGCGGGGCTGACGAGCATCGTTGGCAAGACGAGCGCGGGCGCGGTGAGCTACGTGCCTGTCGCGCGCGTGCCGAACATCCCGGCGCTGCTGGAGCAATTACAGAAAGAGGGCGTGTGGGTCTTCGGCACGGCGGCCGAGGGCACGACCGAGCTCTACTCCGCGGACCTCAAGGGTCCCGCGGCCGTCGTCATCGGCAGCGAGGGCGAGGGCATGACGCGCCTGGTGCGCGAAAAGTGCGATTTCCTCGTCAGCATCCCGATGAAGGGAAAGATCTCGTCGCTCAACGCGTCCGCTGCCGCGGCCATCCTCCTCTACGAGGCGGTGCGCCAGCGCCGGTGATGAAGAAGGGAAACCATGGATCAGAAAGACCTTGATTTTGAACAGGACCTCATCGACTCCGAGCTGCTGCTGAAAAACACGGCACGCAGCATGGACGATGACGCCGAATACACGCTCGAGAGCATCCTTGCCGAATACGGCGGGGATGTCTCTTCCGCTGCGCCCGTCGAAAGGAAAGCCGGGCCCGAACGGGATGCGGCGCCGGACGGCGGAAAAAAGGAAAAGCCGCCGGTCGTCATTCCCTTCCCCGGCGCGAAAATGCCCGAGGAAGCGGAAGCGCCCGAAGCGGCAGACCTGCCGGAGCCCGAAGCGGCGGACGGCGGGGAGAGTGAAAAGCCTGCGGCAAACGAGCTCTTCGACCCGAACAAGCCCGTCACGCTGCAGGACGTTTTGGCCCAGACCGTGCAGGAGGCGCTCGCCGAGCGCGAGGAGGAGGTCATCCTCGAGGAAAGACCGAAGCGGCGGGGCCTCTTCTCGCGCAAAAAAATGCGCGACACCGAGCAGCTGTACGCGGACGAGGAGACGGACGAAGACGAGGACGACGAGGAAGAGGAGGATATCCCCGATCTTCCTGAGCCGCCCGCGGAGGAGACGCTTGCCGACCTTCGCGCCCAGCTCTCGTCGGCAACGAGGGCGTGCCGCGCCGTCGGCATCCTGACGCTTCTCATGTGGCTCGGGCAGCTGGCCGCGCATTTTTCGCTCATGCCCGCGCTGTATCTGGAGGACCCCATGGTCCGCGCGCTGCCGTACCTCGCGCTCGAGCTGCTCGCGTGCATTTTGGGACGGCACGTTTTTCTCGACGCGTTCCGCAAGGCGCGCGGCGGAAGGGTGACCTCACCGCTTCTGACATTTATTCTGTGCGTTGTGACGCTTGCCGACACAGCGCTCTACGCCTTTTTGCCCGCGCGCGCGGCGCTGTCCGCACCGCTGCCCGCTATCGCGGTGCTCTCGCTCTACGGCGCGCTGCTGGGCGAAACGCAGCGCCTGCACGGGCTGTATGATACCTTCCGCATTGCGGCCATCGGCAACGCGCCCTATATCGTCACGGTGACGGCGGGGGGCGCTGCCAAGCGCACGGGCCTTCCGGCGGGCTTTTCCAACGCCGCCCGCGCGGGCGACCCGTATTCCCGCTGGCAGAACGCGCTGCTGCCGGTGCTGCTCGTTGCGAGCATCGTCTTTGCCGTGCTCGCAACGCTCGAGAGCAAGCAGCGGGTGCTGCTTTTGTGGAATCTTTCGGTGCTGCTTGCGAGCGCGAATCTGCCGGCCCTTCCGATGACCTGCGCCCTGCCCTTCAAGCGCATCGCCGCGCGCCTGGCCAAGAGCGGCAGCGCCGTGGCGGGCTATGCCGGGGCGGACGCCATCCGCCGCAGCAACTGCGTCATCCTGACCGACGGCGACCTCTTCCCGCCCGGAACGGTCACGCTCGGCGGCCTCAAGGTCTTCGGCGAGGAGAGCGGCAAGGTCATCTCCTATGCCGCGACGATGGCCCACGCGTCCGAGAGCGGGCTGACAAAGCTCTTTGACGACCTGCTCATGCGCGACGGCGGCTTCCGCGAGCGCGTGGAGGACGTGGACTTTTACGAGGAGGGCGGCGTCGGCGGACGCATCCACGGCGAAACGGTCCTCTTCGGCACGGCGGGCTTTATGCGCAAGCGCGGCGTGAACCTGCCGCGGAACCTCGGCCTCAAAACGGGCGTTTTCCTCTCGGTCGACGGCACGCTCATCGCGGTGTTCGCCGTGAAGTATATGCCGGCGGAAAATGTCGACTGGGCGCTCCACGCCCTGCACCACAGCCGCATCACGCCGGTCCTTGCCGTGCGCGACGGCAACATCACGCCCGCGCTCTTAAAGCGCAAGTTCGGCACCGACGCGCGCGCGGTCTATCCCAAGATGTCCACGCGCCTTGCCCTCTCCGAGCGCGGCGGCGGGCGTCCCTACGCTCTGCTGATGCGCGAGGGGCTCATGCCGTATGCCGAGGTCGTGCTCGGCAGCAAGCGTTTATGCAGGTCCGCGCGCCGCTGCACGGTGCTCGCCTTTGTCGCCGCGACGCTTGCGACGCTCCTTGCGTTTTATCTTACATTTGTCGGCGCGTACAGTGTGCTCACGCCGCTTTCCCTCCTTGTTTTTGTGCTGCTCTGGTCGCTCAGCGCTCTGCTCGACGCCCTGCTCAGCGACCGCTATTGAGCATTTCCGACGAAGAAAACGGAAAAATATGAAAAATCATGGTTGAAATAACAAAAAAATCATGGTATGATTTTCTCCGTTGAGTAATATCTCACAAAGCTGAGATTCCCATTTCGGAAGGAGACTGACCCCTATGAGTGCAAAAGATATCCGCAATATCGTGCTGCTTGGCCATAGCGGCAGCGGCAAAACCACCCTCGCCGAGCGTATGCTCTTCCTGACCGGCGGCACCGACCGCCTCGGCAGAATTGCTGACGGCAACACCGTTTGTGACTACGATCCCGAGGAGATCCGCCGCCAGACGAGCATTTCGCTGGCCGTGGCTCCTGTGGAATATGATAGCTGCAAGATCAACGTGCTCGACGTTCCCGGCGGCTTTGATTTCGCCGGTGAGGTCGCGGAGGCTGTTCAGGCCGCCGACGCCGCCGTCATCGTCTGCTCGGCCAAGGCCGGTATGAGCGTCGGCGCGGAAAAGGCGTGGAAATATTGCGAGAAGAATAAGCTCCCCCGCATTCTTTACATCTCCAAGACCGACGAGGAGAACTCCGACTACAACGCCGCGTTCAACACGCTGCGCGAGCGCTTCGGCAAGAACATCGCCCCCGTCGTCGCCCCCATCTGGGACGAGAGCAAGAAGGTCATCGGCATCATCGACGTGCTGCATAAGCGCGCGTTCGAGTTCGGTCCGGGCGGCGGCCGTGTCGAGATCGAGGTGCCCGAGAACAAGCTCCCCGTGCTCGATGAGCTCTACGACGCGCTCAAGGAGTCCGTCGCCGAGACGAGCGAGGAGTTCATGGAAAAGTTCTTCGCCGGCGAAGACTTCACCTATGCCGAGATGATCCAGGGCCTGCGCCAGGGCGTGAAGGACCTGTCCCTCTTCCCCGTCGTGTGCGGCTCCGCCGTTCAGGGCATGGGCACGCGCATCCTGATGGACACCATCGTCGAGCTGCTGCCCAAGCCTCAGGACGCCCGCGCGCTCATGGCCGAGAACGAGGACGGCGAGGCCTCCGAGTTCGTCATCGCGCCCGGCGCACTGCCGACGGCGTTCGTCTTCAAGACCATTTCCGACCAGTACGGCAAGTATTCCTACGTCAAGGTGCTCTCCGGCTCCATCAAGCCCGATATGCCGATGGTCAACGCCCGCACCGGCGAGACCGAGAAGCTCGGACGCCTGTACATTGCCAAGGGCAAGAAGTATACCGAGGTCAAGGAGCTCACCTGCGGTGATATCGGCGCCATCGCCAAGATGGACAAGGTCAAGACCGGCGACACGCTCTGCGAGCCGCGCAAGGTCGTCAAGATCGAGCCCATCCCGTTCGATGAGCCGTGCTACAGCGTGGCCATCGCGCCCAAGACCCGCGGCCAGGAGGACAAGATGGCCCAGGGCCTTAACCGCCTGAACGAGGAGGACCCGTCCTTCCGCGTCGTCAACAACGCCGAAACGCACCAGATGGTCGTCTCTGGCGCGGGCGACATTCAGGTCGATGTGCTCGTGGGCAAGCTCAAGAGCCGCTTCGGTGTCGAGGTCGTGCTCGACACGCCGCGTGTGCCCTACCGTGAAAAGATCCGCAAGACGGTCTCCAAGCAGGGCCGCCATAAGAAGCAGACTGGCGGCAGCGGTCAGTTCGGCGACGTCTGGATCCGCTTCGAGCCCAACGAGGAGAGCGAAGAGATGGTCTTCGCCGAGGAAGTGTTCGGCGGCAGCGTGCCCAAGAACTTCTTCCCCGCGGTGGAAAAGGGCCTGCGCGAGGCCTGCGTCCACGGTCCGCTCGCGGGTTATCCCGTCGTGAACCTGAAGGCAGTCCTCTATGACGGCTCCTATCACCCGGTCGACTCGTCCGAAATTGCGTTCAAGACCGCGGCAAACCTCGCTTACAAGGCGGCAATGCCCGAGGCGTCCCCGGTCCTGCTCGAGCCGGTGTGCGAGCTGAAGGTCACGGTGCCCGACCAGTACATGGGCGATATCCTCGGCGATCTCAACAAGCGCCGCGGCCGCGTCATGGGCATGACCCCGACCGGCAACGGCGAGCAGGTCATCGAGGCCGAGTGCCCCGAGGCAGAGCTGATGAGCTACGCCATCGACCTGCGCTCCATGACCCAGTCCCGCGGCTCGTTCGTGATGCACTTCGTGCGCTACGAGCAGTGCTCTGCCGACGCGCAGGCGAAGGCTGTCGCTGCTGCGAAGGCCATGCAGGAAGCGGAATAAAATGATCCTTGTGTAAGCAAGCAAAGGGGGTATTCTCTTTTCGAAGAGAATACCCCCTTTTGATCCCCCAGAGAAAGACGAGGGGCGTCCCCCCTCGACCCCCGCATTGGCAGTCAGGGGCTTGAAGAGCTGCTCAGCCTGCGGAATCGGGTGCCTGCTATTTTTTATCTGAACGATTTGAGTTGCTCCTATCTTCGCTGCCGCTTTGCCTGCGTGTCGGCAGCCTTACGCAATTTCCGCCTACTTTGGATGTTATCAATCCTGCAGGTGCCTACCAAGGCGGCATTGCTGCGCTCGCCGCGTTTGTTCGCACTATCGGCAGGCAGACGGTGGTAAAACTGCGCTCGCCGCGGTACGCACTATCGAAAAGGTTTGCATTTCGACAGAAGGAAATTAGTCTGCACCGACGGAAGATTGGCAGAGCGGCAGCGGATAATAGTAGCAGAGGCAAATCGTATAGCAAAACCAATGGCGGCGAGCGAAGCAATGCCGCCACGCAGGGCCCTCCCACTCCCCAGGCGCCGCACCCCTTCGAGCTGCAAGCCGGCAATGCAATTTTCTCTGGGTGGGTCAAAGGGAGGGATATCTCTTTTTGAAAAAGAGATATCCCTCCCTTATTT
>ENA-OZKX01000113-OZKX01000113.1-human-gut-metagenome-genome-assembly--contig:-NODE-113-length-39897-cov-8.547964_pt1 | contig 39897 bp, 39 predicted proteins | sample MGYA00244831_ERZ653774 | MGnify/ENA primary metagenome ERZ653774 (study PRJEB26926, sample SAMN06165314) | human gut metagenome | biome: ENVO:00009003; feature: ENVO:2100002; material: ENVO:00002003...
TCAAAGGGGGTATTCTCTTCGGAAAGAGAATACCCCCTTTGTCACGCAGCAGCGCCAAAGGGCGCTGCCATCCCCCCGCCGCGCGGCGCGGGAAACGTTCTGACGAACAAGCAAATTTGCCCGCTTGAGGCATAAACATTTCCATGTTATACTGCTGTTAAGAAAACAGCAGCAAAGGAGAAACCCGCATGGAGAGCATTTTTGAACGAGATCTCATTGTCACCCCCGATTATTGCGACGCGTCGGGCGCGCTGTCGCCGCTGGCGGCGTTTACGATCTTTCAGGGGATCGCGGCGCAGCACGCGGAGGCGCTGGGCGTCGGCAGTGCGGCGATGGCCAAAAAAGGCGAATTCTGGCTCACGGTCCACACGCGCGTCGATCTTTTTGCGCGCGCATACCTGATGGACGAGCTAAGCGTGCGCACCTGGGCCGAATCTTGCAGCGAGCGCGATGTGCGCACGTATCGCAGCTACACGCTCTCGCGCGGTGAGACCGTCATCGCTCGCGGCAAGACCGAGTGGGCGATCTTAGGGCCGGAGAAAAAGGTTATCCGCTTCGGCGACTCGGGCTTTCCGAAGGATTATCCCTTCCCTGCCGAGAGCGCCATCCCCGAAAAATTGCAGCGCTTCCATGAAAAGTTCGAGGATACCGACCTCTTCTCATACTACGCCGTGCGTCCGACGGACATCGACCTCGGCCGCCATATGAACAACGTGGCCTACGTGCGCCTGCTGCTCGACTGCTTCTCGGCAAAGGAGCTCGCAAGCGGGCAGATCCGGTCGGTCGAGCTGCACTATTCAACGCCTTGCTTCGAGGGCGAGGAGCTGGCGGTCTACAAAAAGCTGTCGGACGACGGCACGTGCCGCATCGCTATCGTCAAGCCCGACGGCAAAACCGCCTCGCAGTCGTGCGTAACATTCCAAAAATAAAGCGTGTTTGTTCGGAACGCCGAAAAAAAGAGGTTCTCGGATCGAGAACCTCTTTTTTGCCGCTTTGCAAAAATTCAGTTGTTGCTGCCGCTGGTGGCGCGGAGGGTGACGTCGTGATAGCCGCCCTCGACGATGCTGGTGGCGGAAACGAGCGTGAGCTTCGCGTTTTTCTGGAGGTCGGGGATGGTCATCACGCCGCAGTTGCACATGGTCGACTTGACCTTATAAAGGCTTCTTGCGACGTTATCCTGCAAAGAGCCTGCATAGGTGACGTACGAGTCGACGCCCTCTTCGAAGGCAAGGCCCGTCTTGCCGCCCAGGTCGTAGCGCTGCCAGTTGCGCGCGCGGTTCGAGCCCTCGCCCCAGTACTCCTTGACGTACACGCCGTTGACAAGCAGCTTGTTCGTCGGCGATTCGTCGAAGCGAGCGAAGTAGCGGCCCAGCATCAGGAAGTCCGCGCCCATGGCGAGCGCGAGCGTCATGTGATAGTCGTGCACGATGCCGCCGTCGGAGCAGATGGGGACATACACGCCGGTCTCGCGGAAGTATTCGTCGCGCGCGGCGCTCACCTCAATGAGCGCGGTGGCCTGGCCGCGGCCGATACCCTTCGTTTCGCGCGTGATGCAGATGGAGCCGCCGCCGATGCCGACTTTGACAAAGTCCGCGCCGCTCTCGGCGAGGAAGCGGAAGCCGTCGCGGTCGACGACATTGCCCGCGCCGATTTTGATGGTATTGCCGTAGTTCGCGCGCACGTAGTCGATGACCTTCTTCTGCCAGACGGAGTATCCCTCGGATGAGTCGATGCACAGCACATCCGCGCCGGCCTCCACGAGCGCGGGGATGCGCTCGGCATAGTCGCGGGAGTTGATGCCCGCGCCGACGAGGTAGCGCTTCTTGTCATCCTGAAGCGCAAGGGGGTGCTCCTTGTGCTCGGCGTAGTCCTTGCGGAAGACGAAGTAGAGCAGGTGGTCGTTTTCATCCACGATGGGCAGCGCGTTGAGCTTGTGCTCCCAGATGATGTCGTTAGCCTCCTTGAGCGTGGTCGACGCAGGAGCGGTGACGAGCTTTTCGCGCGGAGTCATGAACTCGCGCACCTTCAAATCAGTGCTCATGCGGCTGACGCGGTAGTCGCGGCTCGTCACGATGCCGAGGAGCTTGCCGTTGGGCGTTGCATCCTCGGTGACGGCGACGGTGGAAAAGCCGTTCTCCTCCTTGAGCGCGAGCACGTCCGCAAGCGTGTGCTCAGGCGTCAGGTTGGAGGCGGAGGGTACAAAGCCCGCCTTGCTGCTCTTCACGCGGCGCACCATCTCGGTCTCGCTCTCGATGGACTGAGAGCCGAAGATGAAGGAAAGGCCGCCCTCCTTGGCAAGGGCGATGGCCAGCGTGTCGTTCGAAACGGACTGCATGATCGCCGAGACCATCGGGATATTCAGGCTGATGGGGCACTCCTCCTGCCCCTTGCGGTAGCGCACGAGGGGCGTTTTGAGCGAGACGTTGTCAGGAATGCAGTCCTCGGACGTGTAACCGGGGACAAGCAGATATTCGCTGAATGTGTGAGACGGTTCGGGATAGTAGTAAGCCATGGGTCTGCTCCTCTCTTCTTATTTTACTTGAAGTAGCGCACCGCCGAGGTGAACATCTCCATCTCGTAGCGTCCGGGGACGTTGCGGTAAAGCTCCCTGCCGATGCGCTCGGTGTGCCCCATCTTGCCGAATACGCGGCCATCGGGCGAGGTGATGCCCTCGATGGCGCAGATCGAGCCGTTGGGGTTGAATGCTGCATCCATTGTAGCACACCCGTCAAGGTCTACGTACTGCGTGGCGATCTGGCCGTTTTCAGCGAGCTTTCTGATCAACTCTTCGGACGCGAGGAAGCGGCCCTCGCCGTGCGAAATGGGCACGGTGTAGATCTCGCCGACCCTGGTGCCCGCAAGCCACGGGGACTTATCGGAGCACACGCGCGTGCGCACAAGGCGCGACTGGTGACGGCCGATGACATTATAGGTGAGCGTCGGGAAATCGGCGTCGGTGTCCATGATCTTGCCATAGGGGACCAATCCGAGCTTGATGAGCGCCTGGAAGCCGTTGCACACGCCGAGCATCAGGCCGTCGCGCTGTTCCAGAAGCTCTGTGACCTGCTCCTTGACGGCGGCATTGCGGAAAAACGCCGTGATGAGCTTAGCGCTGCCGTCGGGCTCATCGCCGCCGGAGAAGCCGCCTGGGATGACGATGATCTGGCTCTCGCCCACGGCCTTGGCAAAGCGCTCGACGCTGTCAGCAACGTCGGCGCTCGTTAAGTTGCGGATGATGAACTGCTCGGCGTCCGCGCCTGCTTCGAGCAGGGCGCGCTGGGTGTCATACTCGCAGTTCGTGCCGGGGAAGACGGGGATCAGCGCCTTGGGGCGCGCGGTCTTGACGGCGGGCGCAACGCGCTTTTCCGTTTCATAGGTAAAGCACTCGACCGTGCCGGCGTCCTGCGTCTTCGTCGGGTAGACCGATTCGAGCACGGAATCGTTCAGGGCCAGCAGCCCAGAGATGCTCGCCTCGTCATTGCCGATGGTGATCGTCTTCTCCGCCGTTGTGACGCCGATGCAGACGGCATCGGATACTTCTTCCGTGAGCTCGGCGATGATCGCGCCCGGCATGGATACATACCAGTCGAGAGCGGTCGAGGCCGCGTCAAAGCCGACCTCGTTGCCAAGCGACATCTTCATCACCGCTTCGGCAAGGCCGTTTTCAACGGCCCACGCGCTCGCGACCCTGCCCGCACGGGCAAGCGCGGTGAAGCGCTCCCAGGCAGTTCTCTGCGCTTCAGGCGTTTCGCCGGTGAAAAGATACACGCCGTGACCGGCAGACTTGAAGTCGGTCGTCACGATCTCGCCCGCGCGCACCGGCGCAATGGCGAAGGAGATGAGCGTGGGCGGCACGTCATGGTCAAGGAAGGTGCCGGACATGGAGTCCTTGCCGCCGATGGCGGCGGCGCCCAGCTCGAGCTGGGCGTCGAGCGCACCGAGCAGCGCGGAGAAGGGCTTGCCCCAGCGCGCGGGCTCATTGCGCAGCTTTTCAAAGAATTCCTGAAGGGAAAGATAGGCCTTGTGATAGTCCGCACCGACGGCAACGATCTTGGCGACCGAGGTGTAGACCGCGCCGTGCGCGCCCGTGTAGGGATCGGCGCTCATCGCGTCGGGGTCGCAGCCCCATGCCATCACGCTTCCCTGCTCGGTCTGACTGCCCGGCAGCACCGGCAGCAGCGCTGCCATCGCCTGCGAGGGGCTGCGCTGCGTCTTGCCGCCAAAGGGCATGAGCAGCGAGAACGAACCGACCGTCGAGTCAAAGCGCTCGGTCAGTCCCCGGCGGGACGCGCTCTTTAAGCTGCCCGCCATGTCACGCAGCGTATGCGGCGCGGAAGACGGCTTTTCCTCCCCCGCTTCAACGCGGACGCGCGCGTGCTTGACCGCGCCGTTCGTATCGAGGAAGGCGCGAGAGAGGTCGGCGACCGTCTCGCCGCGCCAACGCATGACCATGCGGGGACTTTCGGTCACGACGGCCACGCGGTAGGCTTCAAGGTTTTCCGCCTGCGCCGCGGCAATGAACTTTTCTTCATCCTCCGGCGCCACGACGACGGCCATGCGCTCCTGCGATTCGGAGATCGCAAGCTCAGTGCCGTCGAGACCTTCGTACTTCTTGCGCACGGCGTCGAGGTTGATTGCAAGGCCGTCGGCCAGCTCGCCGATGGCGACGGACACGCCGCCCGCGCCAAAGTCGTTGCAGCGCTTGATGAGGCGGGTGACCTCGCCGTTTCGGAACAAGCGCTGGATCTTGCGCTCTTCGGGCGCGTTGCCCTTCTGGACCTCGCTCGCCATGGTGGTGAGGGACTTCATATCGTGGCTCTTCGACGAACCGGTCGCGCCGCCGATGCCGTCGCGCCCCGTGCGGCCGCCGAGCAGGATGACCACGTCGCCCGGGGCGGGACGCTCGCGCACTACATTCTTTGCGGGCGCCGCGGCGACGACCGCGCCGCACTCAAGTCTCTTGGCGATATAGCCCTCGTGGTAAAGCTCGGCGACATGGCCGGTGGCAAGGCCGATCTGGTTGCCGTAGGACGAATAGCCCGCCGCCGCGGTCTGCGCCAGCTTGCGCTGGGGGAGCTTGCCGGAAAGGGTCTCCGCAAGCGTCTTGCGCGGGTCTCCGCCGCCTGTTACGCGCATCGCCTGATGGACGTAAGCGCGGCCGGAAAGCGGGTCACGAATGCAGCCGCCGATGCAGGTGGCCGCACCGCCGAAGGGCTCGATCTCGGTGGGGTGGTTGTGGGTCTCGTTTTTGAACATCAGCAGCCAGTCCTGTTCCTCGCCGTTCACCTTGGCGGGAACGTGGATAGAGCAGGCGTTAATCTCCTCGCTCTCGTCGAGCTCGGGCAGCAAGCTGCGCTTTTTGAGGGTCTTGGTGCCGATGGTCGCGATGTCCATGAGCGTCTGGGGGCGCTTGGCGGCCTTCTCGAGGCCGTAGACCTCCTCGCGCGCGGCGAGGTAGCGGTCATACGCATCCTTGACGGCGGGATTCTCGATGCTGACCTCGTCCAAATGCGTAGAGAACGTCGTGTGGCGGCAGTGATCGGACCAGTAGGTGTCGACGACGCGCACCTCGGTCACGGTGGGGTCGCGGTGCTCTTCGTCGCGAAAATAGGCCTGCAAGGTCTTGAGGTCGTCTAAGTCCATCGCAAGGCCCATGGACGAAAGAAGCGCCGAGAGCGCCGATTCATCCATCGCGGTAAAGCCGTCGACCGATGCGACGGGCTTGGGCTCGGAGAGATTCTCTTCGAGCGTCTCGGGCCTTGCAAGCGACGCCTCGCGGCTCTCGACAGGGTTGATCACGTGGTGCTTGACGGCCTCGACGTCTTTTTCAGAAAGTGTGCCGTAGAGCGCGTAGACCTTCGCCGTGCGGATGCGCGGACGCTCGCCCTGACTCAAAAGCTGGATGCACTGGGCCGCGCTGTCGGCGCGCTGGTCAAACTGACCGGGCAGGGGCTCGACGGCGAAGACGGCGGCAGCGCCGGATGCGTCGATCTCATCGCTCGTCAGGTCGAGCTGCGGCTCGGAGAAGACGGTGTTTGTTGCATAGGCAAACAGGGCTTCATCGATGCCCTCGACGTCGTAGCGGTTCCAGATGCGCACATTTGCAAGCCCCCTGAGGTCCAGAAACGAGCGACAGTCGGAAAGAAGACTCGCGCATTCGGGCGCAAGTCCGGGCTTTTTTTCAACACAGACGCGATAGACCATTTATTCTCTCTCCTTTTGCGCGGCAAGAGCCTTGCGGCCAATGTCGCTGCGGCAGTATTTGTTGGCAAATTGGGCCTCATCTGCAAGGCGATAGGCCTCCTGCACGGCTCTCTCCAGTGTGGGAGCGACCGCCGTAACGCCGAGCACGCGCCCGCCCGCGGTAAGGAGCTGTTCGCCCTCTTTCTTCGCGCCCGCGACATAAGTGTGTGCGGCAGCTTCTTCGCTCATCGTGATGGGGAAGCCGCTCTCGTACTTTTTCGGATACCCGTTTGAGGCAAGGACGACGCAGCAGGCGGAATCGGTCGAAAACTCGACAGGAACGTCCTTGAGCGCGCCGTTCGTCGTAGCCTGCATAATAGTCAGCAGATCGGATCTGAGAAGCGGCAGTACAACCTGCGTTTCGGGATCACCGAAGCGGCAGTTGTACTCCACGACCTTAGGGCCGTCCTTGGTGAGCATCAAACCGAAGTACAGACAGCCCTTGAACGGACGGCCCTCGGCCTTCATCGCGCGGATGGTGGGCAGGAAGATCTTTTTCATGCACTCGTCCGCGATCTTCTTTGTGTAGTAGGGATTGGGCGCGATCGTGCCCATGCCGCCGGTGTTGGGACCCTTGTCGCCGTCGAGCGCGCACTTGTGGTCCATGGACGACACCATGGGAACGACGGTCTCGCCGTCGGTAAAGCTGAGCACAGAGACCTCGGGGCCCTCCATGAACTCTTCGATGACGACGCGCGCGCCGCTCTGCCCGAAGGCCTTGTCCTCGATCATGGAGCGGACGGCGGCCTTTGCCTCCTCCGCCGTCTGCGCAACGATGACGCCCTTGCCGAGCGCGAGGCCGTCCGCCTTGACGACGATGGGCGCGCCCTGCGCGTCGATATAGGCGCAGGCAGCATCCACCTCGGTGAAGAGCTCGTACTTCGCCGTGGGAATGCCGTACTTTTTCATCAGGTCCTTGGAAAAGGCCTTGCTCGCCTCGATGACGGCGGCCTTTTTGTCGGGGCCGAAGCAGGGGATGCCCGCCTCGCTCAGCGCGTCCACCGCGCCGAGGGCCAGCGGATCGTCCGGCGCGACAACGGCGTAGTCGATGCCGTGCGCCCTCGCAAACTTGACCTGCGCGGGGATGTCCTTTGCGCCGATCTCCGGCACGCAGACCGCGTCGGCGGCAATGCCGCCGTTGCCGGGCAGACAGTAAATTTCCTCGATCGAGGGATTTTCCTTCAATTTTCTGATGATGGCGTGTTCGCGGCCTCCGCCGCCGATGACCATGAGCTTCATTTGCTTTGTTCCTCCTGTTCAGTGATGGAACAGCCGCTGGCCGGTAAAGGCCATGGTAATGCCGTATTTGTTCGCGGTCTCGATCACGTTGTCGTCGCGGATCGAGCCGCCGGGTTCGACGATATAGGTGACGCCGCTCTTTCTTGCACGCTCGACGTTGTCGCCGAACGGGAAAAACGCATCGGAGCCGACGGTCACACCGTTCTGGCACGCGACCCAGTCCTTGCGCTCCTGCGCGGTCAGCGGCTCGGGACGCTCTTTGAATACGCGCTGCCACGCGCCGTCGGCCAGAATGTCGTCGCATTCGTCGGAGATGTAAATGTCGATGGCGTTGTCGCGGTCGGGGCGGCGGATGCCGTCCACAAACGGCAACGCAAGCACCTTCGGATGGCGGCGGAGATACCAGTTGTCCGCCTTGCCGCCGGCAAGTCGCGTGCAGTGGATGCGGCTCTGCTGCCCGGCGCCGACGCCGATGGTCTGGCCGTCCTTGGCATAGCAGACGGAGTTTGACTGCGTGTATTTGAGCGTGATGAGCGAGACGATCATGTCGCGCTTCGCTTCCTCGGGAAGATTCTTATTTTCGGTGACGATATTCTCCAAAAGCGTCTCGTCAATCCTGCAGTTGTTGCGTCCCTGCTCAAACGTGACGCCGAAGACGTCCTTCTGCTCCTGCGGGGCGGGAACGTAGGCAGGGTCCATCTGCACGATGTTGTATCTGCCTCCCTTTTTCGTCTTCAGGATGGCAAGCGCTTCTTCGCTGAACGAGGGGGCGATGATGCCGTCGGAGACCTCGCCTTTCAGATACTCCGCTGTCGCGGCGTCGCACTCGTCGGAGAGCGCCGCCCAGTCGCCATAGGAGCAGAGGCGGTCCGCGCCGCGGGCGCGGATGTAGGCGCAGGCGATGGGCGAAAGGGCCTCGTCAGGCTCAACAAAGTAAATCTGCCTGTCCACCTCGTCGAGCGGCAGGCCGAGCGCCGCTCCCGCGGGAGAGACGTGCTTGAAGCTCGCCGCCGCGGGAAGGCCCGTAGCCTCCTTCAGCTCGCGCACGAGCTGGAAGGAGTTGAAGGCGTCGAGCAGGTTGATGTAGCCGGGCTTACCGTTCAGAACGGTGAAGGGCAGGTCGCCGCCGTCTTTCATAAAGACGCGCGCGGGCTTCTGGTTGGGATTGCAGCCGTACTTGAGTTCAAGCTCGTTCATATCATTCTCCTCACTCGCCTAAATTCTTGTTGAACAGCTTCACTTCGCCGTTCACGTTTGCATAAAGGGACACCTTGTTGTCCGCGTTGAGCGCGTCCCAGACCTCTTCGGGGCTGGGGACGCTCACCTCCATCGGCTCGCCGGCGAAGGTCGGCAGCGGGCTGCCGTCGCCCTGATAGGTGCTGATGAAGTAGGCCTTGTCCGCGTCGCAGCCCTCGTAGCAGAAGAACTCGCGCAGGCACCGGCCGTTGTTATGCTTGAGGATGGACATCTCGAACGAGCCGTCCTCATGCACGATGGCGGAAATACGCGGCGTCCAGTTCGGGCTGTCGGGCTCGTATTCACGGGTCATGAGGCCCTTGCGGAAGTCGCCGTGTGCGCAGATCGTGTCGGTCTGGTCGCCGTTCGTCACAACGAGGTCGCTGCCCATCGTGCGGACGGGGTGATAGATGATGAGGCTCGGGTCGGCGAGCTTGGCGGGGTCAAAGGTCTCGGTGTGGATGCCGTCGTCGGTCTTGACGAAGACGCGGTTGCGGCTGTTCTCGCTGCGGCCCATGATGAAATAATAAACGCGGTCCTTGCCGACTAAAATGCCGCGGCCGGGATAAGACGTATTTTTCAGAAAGTGCAAAAAGTCGACCATTTCAGTTCTCCTCTTCTGTGATGGCGCGGCAGACAAGCTCCGTCGCGCGCGGCAGGAGCTTCCATTCGGCCTGCTCCATCACGCGGCGCTGTAAGGTCTCCGGCGTGTCGCTTTCTTCGATCTCGACCGCCTTTTGCAGGAGGATCTCGCCGCCGTCTGGGATCTCGTTGACAAAGTGCACCGTCGCGCCCGTGACCTTCACGCCGCGCGCAAGCGCCGCTTCGTGGACCTTGAGGCCGTACATCCCCTTGCCGCAGAACGACGGGATGAGCGAGGGGTGGATATTCAGGATGCGGCGCGGCCACTTTTTCGTGAAGTCTTCACTCAAAATGCTCAAAAAGCCCGCTAAAACGATGACGTCGATCAGGTACTGCTCCAGCAGCAGCCCGATGGCTCCCTCAAAATCGTGCTGAATGAGGCTCGACGGCACGGTATGCGCAGGGACATTCGCCTTTTTCGCGCGTTCCAGCGCGTAAGCGCCCGCCTGAGACGAGATGACAAGTGCGATCTCGCCGTGTGGGATCCTGCCGTCTGCCTGCGCGTCGAGCAGAGCCTGCAAATTTGTGCCGCCGCCCGAGACGAGGACGGCAATGCGCGCGCTTTTCAGCATAAGGTGACCTTCTCTTCCCCGCTCACGATCTCGCCGATGACGTAGGCGTCCTGCCCGTTTTCCTTCAGCGCGGCAAGTGCCTTGTCGACGTCGTCCTTGGCGACGACCATCGTCATGCCGACGCCCATGTTGTAGGTGTTGAACATATCATGCTCGGGGATGCCGCCCATGCGCTGGAGCATCGCGAAGATCGGCGGTGTGCGCAGAGAGGACTTGTCGATCCTTGCGCACAGGCCGTCCGGAATGCAGCGGGGAATATTTTCGTAGAAGCCGCCGCCCGTGATATGGCTCACGCCGTGGACGTCGGCCGCTTCCATCGCGGCGAGGACGGGCTTCACGTAAATTTTCGTCGGGCGCAGCAGCTCTTCGCCCAGCGTGCAGCCGAGTTCATCGATATAGGCGTTCAGGTCGGCGTGCTCAATGTTGAAGACCTTGCGCACAAGGGAGTAGCCGTTGGAGTGGACGCCGCTCGAGGGCAGCGCAAGCACAACGTCGCCCGCCTTCATGCGGTCGTGGTCGATGATCTTCTCGCGGTCGACGATGCCGACGGCAAAGCCCGCGAGGTCATAGTCATCGGCAGCCATGGTGCCGGGATGCTCGGCGGTCTCGCCGCCGATGAGCGCGCAGCCGGACTGCACGCAGCCCTCGGCCACGCCGGAAACGAGCGTTGCAACCTTCTCCGGCTCGTTCTTGCCGATGGCAATGTAGTCGAGGAAGAAGATGGGCTTCGCGCCGCAGCAGATGATATCGTTGACGCACATGGCGACACAGTCGATGCCGACAGAGTCGTGCTTGTCCATCAGCTGCGCAATGCGCTGCTTCGTGCCGACGCCGTCTGTACCAGAGACGAGCACCGGCTCCTTCATGCCGGTGAGGTCGGGCGCGAACAGGCCGCCGAAGCCGCCGATATCGGACACGACGCCCGGGATCATGGTGCGCCGGACGTGCTTTTTCATCAGCTTGACGCCCTCATAGCCGGCCTCGATATTCACGCCGGCATCACGGTAGCTCTCGGAAAAACTACGCATTCTTTTTCTTCTCCCCTTCACTGATCTTACACTCAAAGCGGTCCTTGCCGCCGTCTTTTGGAATATTGGTCGGATAGCCGCCGCCAAAGCAGGCCGTGCAGAAGCCGTTTTCGGTGTTGTCGGCGAGCTTGACGACGTCCTCGATGCTTAAGTAGCCGAGCGAGTCGACGCCGATGATCTTCGCGATCTCATCGACCGTGTGGTGCGTGGCGATGAGGTTGTTCTTGTCGTCGATGTCCGTGCCGTAGTAGCACTCGGAGACAAACGGCGGCGCGCTGACGCGCATATGGATCTCCTTCGCGCTCGCCTTGCGGAGCAGGTCGATCGTGCGGCGGCAGGTCGTGCCGCGGACGATGGAGTCGTCAATGAGCACGACGCGCTTGCCCTCGACCACGGAGCGGATGGGATTGAGCTTGATGTTGACCTCGTTTTCGCGCATCGTCTGCGTGGGCGAGATGAACGTGCGGCCAATGTATTTATTCTTGATAAAGCCGATGCCGTAGGGGATACCGCTCTGGCGCGCGTAGCCGAGCGCCGCATCAAGGCCGGAATCCGGCACGCCGATGACAACGTCCGCCTGCACGGGATGCTCGAGCGCGAGAAACGCACCCGCGCGCTGGCGCGCGACATGGACGCTGCTGCCGTCGATGACAGAATCGGGGCGGGCAAAGTAGATGAACTCGAAGACGCAGAGCTTTTTCGGCGCTTTGCCGCAGTGACTCGTGTCGGAGCGGACGCCGCTCTGATCGACCACGACGATCTCGCCGGGGCGGATGTCGCGCTCGAACTCGGCGCCGATGGCATCGAGCGCGCAGGACTCGGAGGCGAAGACGACGGAGCCGTCCTTCAGTCTGCCCATGCAGAGGGGACGGAAACCGTGAACGTCGCGCGCGGCGATGAGCTTCGTCGGCGACGAGAGGACGAGGGAATACGCGCCCGCGATGCGGTCCATCGCCGCGGAGACGGCCGCCTCGATGGAGCCCTTCTTCAGTCTCTCCTGCACGATGATGTAGGCGATGACCTCGCTGTCGGTCGTGGTCTGGAAGATGGAGCCTTTGCTCTCAAGCTCCTGCCTCAGCTCACGCGAGTTCGTCAGGTTGCCGTTGTGCGCGAGCGCCATGCGGCCCTTGAAGTGGTTCACCAAAATGGGCTGGACATTGCGCTTATTGTCGCTGCCAGTCGTGCCGTAGCGCACATGACCGACGGCGATCGTGCCCTTGCCGAGGCTTTTGAGCTGCTCGGGCGGAAACACCTCGCTCACAAGGCCGGTATCGCGCAGGGAGCGGAACAGGCCGTCGTCGTTGACGACGATGCCCGCGCTCTCCTGCCCGCGGTGCTGGAGGGAATAGAGCGCGTAGTAGGCGTAGGACGCGACGTCCGATTCCTGTGGGGTAAAGATGCCGAACACGCCGCATTCTTCGTGAATGTGGCGCGCCGGGAAGATGTTGTGATTCTCTGTCATATTCAATTTACTGCGCGTCGTGGGCCATCAGGCGCTTCATCACTTCGGCATAGGCGTCCTCCACGCCGCCGAGGTCGCGGCGGAAGCGGTCCTTGTCGAGCTTTTCATTCGTCTTGCTGTCCCACAGGCGGCAGGTATCGGGGCTGATCTCGTCGGCGAGGACGATCTGGCCGTCGGCGGTCTTGCCGAACTCGAGCTTGAAGTCGACGAGCGTGACGCCGCACTCGCTCCAGAAGGCCTTGAGCGCGTCATTGACGGCGAAGGCGTACTTCTTGATGAGCTCGATCTCCTCCCAGGTCGCGAGCTTGAGCGCGACGGCGTGGTAGGCGTTGAGCAGAGGATCGTGCAGATCGTCGTTCTTATAGGAGAACTCAATGGTCGGCGCGTCAAAGACGATGCCCTCCTCCACGCCGTAGCGGGAGGCAAAGTGACCGGCGGAGATGTTGCGGATGATGACCTCGAGCGGGACGATGGAGACCTTCTTGACGAGCGTATCGCGCTCGCTGAGCTCTTCGACAAAGTGCGTCGGGATGCCGGCCTTCTCCATTCTGGCCATCAGGCGGTTGGTCATCTGGTTGTTGATGACGCCCTTGCCGACGATGGTTCCCTTCTTCGCGCCGTCAAAGGCGGTGGCGTCGTCCTTGTAGGAAACGATGACGAGGTTGGGATCCTCGGTGGCGTAAACCTTCTTGGCCTTGCCTTCGTAGAGCTGTTCTTTCTTTTCCATGATGACTGTTCTCCTTTTATTGTTTTATTGTTATATTGTTATATTTTTTGTCGTTCGATGCAGAGAAATGGCTTCTCAGTTTTTGTAGCGCTCGCGCAGCTCGGCATCGGCCTTCAAAACGGCGGCGGTGCCTTCGTCGCGGGACTCTTGCAGCTTTTCGGCAAGCGCTGCATCCGTCACGGCCATGATCTGCACGGCAAGGATGGCGGCGTTTTTCGCTCCGTCGACGGCGACGGTGGCAACGGGGATGCCGCTGGGCATCTGGACGGTCGAGAGCAGCGCGTCCATGCCGTCCAATTTTGCGCCGCTGCACGGCACGCCGATGACGGGAAGCGTTGTGTTCGCGGCCATGGCGCCCGCCAGATGCGCGGCCATGCCCGCCAGCGCGATGATACAAGAAAATCCGCTCTCCCGTGCCGACGCTGCAAACTCTCTTGCCTCGTTTGGGCACCGGTGGGCGGATAACACGCGGACCTCGGTCTCGATCCCATATTCCTTGAGCGTCCGGATCGTCTTCTCGGCGACGGGCAGGTCGCTCGTGCTGCCCATAATAACGGCTACCTTTCTCATAGTTCTGCCTCCTTAAAAGCAAAAATGGGCGCTCCACTGCCCCAATGTGCAGTTGAAGTGCCCAGACGGTCGGCTGCTGAAGATTCAGCAAAAAAACGCTCTCTGCTCCCCTGTGGTGACCCACGTTTCCGTCAGTTACAAAGAGCTCAACTTGACAAGCAATATAGTAACACAGGTGCCTCCTTTCGTCCATGCGGCAATAGAGAGAATCCTGCGCGCCGCTTTCTTTGCTTTTTTGATGATAATATACATATTCATAAGCTGAACTTATATCTATCCCACGAAAATAGCAAACTGCGGACAAAATTTGAGAGAGCCGCACACATGATGTGTGCGGCTCTCTCTCGCATCGTGGTGTCAGAAAGGCAGCCGGCTGCTGATGGCAAGACTCAGCAGGATGACCGCAAGCGCAATGAGCACAGGTGCTTTTCGCCTGAGCTTCCTCATCGCGCGCTTTTCGTCCACAGAGGAATCCTCACTTGGCCAGCTCTTTGCCCAGCGCGCGGCAGGCGTCCAGCGCGGCGTCATCGGGCGTCTCGCAGCAGGTCACGCTCTCGCACACAAGGCGAAGATCGGAATCGTCACAGTCCTTCTCCCAGCTGCGCATCCATTCGCCGTCGCCCCAGCCATAGGAGCCGAACAGCGCGGCGCTCTTGCCGCCGAGACTGCGCTTGACCTCGTCGAACATGGGCTGGAACTCCATCTCCTCGAGCACCTCGCTGCCCATGGCGGGGCAGCCGAAGCCGATGGCGTCATAGGAGCCGAGCTCGGAAACATTCACCTTATCGGGGGTGAGCAGGGTGACCTGCGCGCCGGCGCTCTCCGCGCCCTCGGCGACGGCCTTGGCCATGGCCTCGGTGTTGCCCGTGCCGCTCCAGTAAACAACTGCGATCTTTTTCATATTTTCAATGTCCTTTCCTGTTTGAAAAATTTATCACACTGCCACGGCAAGCTGCTCGATGCCCGAGCCCGCCTGAAAGAGTGCGCAGTAGATCTCCGTGCATTTTTTGAATCGCGCGAACTGCTCGCGCGCCTTCTTTTCGTCGCCGTACACCTTCCACAGCCCCGCGCACTTGAAATCGCAGGCGCGGTGGTCGATGAAGCCCTTGACATCCTCGGGCGGATAGGAGAGGAAAAGCCCGACCTCATGGGGGAACTCGCCTCCTTCGCGAAAGCGGCGGATGAGGTTTGCGACACAGCGACCGCTGTGGCTCGTGCTGCCGTAACCCGCGCGGCGCAGGATCTCGAGCGCCTGCTCGTCCTGCAAATCGCGGCACAGGTCCTGCGGGCGGTAAAGGTACAGCAGCGCCTGTCCCTCGAGAAACCGGATGGGCAGAAGGCACAGCCCCTTCGGAACGAGCAGCCGATTGAGATGGCGGATATCCGCGAGCAGCTCCTCCTTATCGTCGCAGGGGCAGGGGAAGAGGCTGCCGGTCTTGATGCCCGCGAGCGTCGGCGCGGCCTGACGGATGAGGATCTCCTCGGGCATGGGCTCTTCACTCCTTCTCGGCGTTTGGGGTCAGTATCCCCGGACAGCGGCATTTTCAGTCGCGATTAGGCTCCTCTAACAGTTAGATTTATCTAACTAACGCTGCACAAAGCTCGCTGCCGATGGTGCTATGATAGCAGAGGAAAGGAGCCTTATCCGCTCCAAACTGCTCGGATAAGACTCCAAAATTTATCCATCCGTTTCCTGCCGCGGCGCGCAGCTATCGCGCTCCGCGCCCGCGCGGTAGGCGCTGGGCGACACGCCGATCACACTGCGGAAGGCCTTGGCGAACTTGCTGGCGTTGTCGTAGCCGAACTGCCCCGCGATATCAAGCACCGTGCGGTCGCCCGTGCGCAGAAGCCGCGCGGCGCCGTGCATCTTCTGCGCGCGCAGGAAGGCCGCCGGCGTCATGCCATAGACGCCGCGAAAGCTCGCGGCGAGCTGCGAGGACGACGCGCCAAGCCTTTGCGCAAGCTCCGCCGTGGTGATGTTCTCCTCGGTATTCTGCAGCAGAAGGTCGCGCGCAGCCTGCGCGAGGCGCACCTGCGCGCCGCTGTAGCCTCTGCGCTCCCGGGCGACGTCGAGCGCGCTCAAAAAGAGCAGCAGCTCGAGCACCTTGACCTTGAAGTAGCCGCGCCGCAGCTCATCGGGGACGGCGTAAAGCTCGGAAAAAATGTGTTCGACACGTGCGCTGGACCGCGCGACGAAGCAGCCGCTGCCCGCGCAGAACTTCTCTGTCAGTGCGTCCGGGCGAACGTCGACATCCTGCAAAATGCAGGAAAGGCAGTCCGGCGCGCGCTTCGGATCGAGCGTGACGGTGATGCCGTGATAGTGCCCCGTAGGGAAGCACGCCGCGCCTGAGCCGTCCTCCCTGCTGACGACGGAAAGGTCGCCTGGGGCAAGGAAGTAGTGCTCGCCCCCGCACTCGTACTCGATGCGCCCCTCGCGGCAGTGGTGGATCTCGAGAAGGCCCGGCGGCTCGAGCCGCTCAAGGCGGCAGGCGCACCGGTGCACGTCATTATAAATGAGAGAGATGCCCGGAAAAACGGGGTAGACCGTCCGCCGCACCTCACCGCCCGCCGCGGAAAAGCGGTAGACGGTACATTCTTCATCGCGGTGCAGCACGGCGGCGTCTTCACCGTACAGGGTGGTCTGCGGACTGGGCACGGTGATCGCGGCTCCTTTCTGAAAACGAAAAAGGCGGCGGGCGCGGTGTGCGCCCTGCCGCCGCTTATGCTGATCTTATGCCTGCGCGCACGCCGGCTCATGGCACGCGCCGCCCGTGTCCCCCTCCAAAAGCTCGGGGTGCTTCAGGTAGCGGCGCAGGCTGGCCCAGAAGAGGGCGTACTCGTGGCCGGTGCAGATACGCTCATCCATGACAACGGAGAGCGGGATCAGTTTTTTATTATACTCGCCTGTGAGATAATTTGCAATGGGCTTGCCCATGCTGACAAACACGCCCGTCGTGCCGAACTCGTAGCAATGGTGAAAGATCGAATTCGTATTGATGGAGGCAAGGTTCGTGATAAAAAGGCTCGTGTGGAACGGGCTCAGATCAATGATTTTCCGCGGTAAAACGCCGCAGCGGTCCATCAGCTTCACAAGGCCGAACAGGAGCCCCGGCAGCAGCGGGATAGAAAAAACGAAGTTGGCAAACTTATCCGTGCTGTTGTTGTGTGTGGCGACCTGATTCTGCGCGACCGCCTCCTCGATCTTGCGGTTGATGGAGAAAATGTCATCGCCGTCTTCAAAGAAGACCTTGATGGACGTTTCATCAGGCCGACCGTCGGCGCGGTTTTTCAGGATAACGAAGCTGACGCAGAAGTGGTTGCGCTGATAGATCTTGCTGTTCATGATGAAGCGGTTGATCTTGGGATTTTCCTGATAGGCTTTGAAGTAGGCCGCGAGCAGAAGCGTCATATAGGGGATGCGGATGCCCTCGCGCCGTTTTTCCTGAATGTAGCGGCGCAGGATCTCCATATCGGCATACTCGGTGATGAAATTCTGCGCATCGTAGCGCCGGGGCATGATATAGGGCAGCGCCGACACGATGGTGGAGGCTTCTTTGACGCGGGTTCCGTCGGGACGCATGGCAGGTTCCTCTTTTCTTTGAGTTAACTTCATCTTACCCGCTTTTCCCGCACTTTGCAATGATTTTCTTAGCGTATTCTTTATTAAAAGTTTGTTAAGCCGTAGTTTTTCCCCAGTCGAGCGTCGCATAAACGACGCGCAGAAGGCCGGAAAGCGCCGAAGGAACGTAGACCTCGGCAGACATATCCTTCGCCGTAAAAAGCGCGCGATCCAGCGTGCCGTCCGCGTTTTTCTTCGTTACGACCAGCAGCTCCGCGCCCTCCGGGGCGGACAGGGCTTCGGAAATGGCGTCAGCAGGATATTCCGCGCGCGAAAGCACGTTCTTTTCGCCGTCCATCCAGACAAAGGCGGCAGACTCCGCCGCCGTGTGCGCCTCGAACGAAACGCTCACGCTGACGGTACGGCTCTGCTTTTTGCCGTTCAGCGTCCAGGAATGCGTTTCCGAGCGGCTCAGGCCGAAGCCGTCGCCGCAATAGCCCTCGCCGGTGCAGACGGCATAATACCGCCCGTCCGCCGTGCGGAATACATCGCACGCATACAACTCTGTGCTGCACTGTGCGTCAAGAAGGATACTGCCGCCGGTCTCATAGCGGTCGCCGTTGTCGTCGCCGAAAACATGAAGCCCGCTGCGCTCCACCTCTTCCGACGCAGCCATGCCGATGGAGTAATTGAACGCAGAATCCTCCTCATAGTAGGGATCATCCGGTGAAAAGGCCGTAATGCTTACAAACACCGGCACGCCGGGCACGCCGAAGTCGTAATCATCGCCGTTCTCCGTCGCGTAGCGCCTGCCGTCGAAGGGCTCGAGAGCGAAGAAGTATCCGACCCATTCGTCGTCCATGGTCTCCTGCGCCGCGGCTTCGATGCGCTCAGGCTTATAGAGCGCGAAGCTCACGCCGAACACCACCGCGAGCGCCAGCGCAAAAGCGATCAGTCGTTTCATGCTGTTCCCTCCCCCCAGTTGACCTTGATGCTGATTGAGCAGAGCTTCCCGTCCTGATAGCGGAAGGTATCCAGATTTGAGTAAGCATACGGAGCACTGTCATTGCTGCGGCTGCAAATGTCGTATTCCGCCGTCTCTCCGTCCCCGTCTTGTCCATAGCTCGTGCCGATGAGATACGCCGCGCCGGGCGCGGCAGTGATAGACTCGGGCAGCGCGTCTGGCGCGAACTCCTCGAGCTTCAAGAGATCGTCGTTTTCGTCCATGTGCGCAACGGTGAACTTCGTCGGTGTCGGGCGGGAGACGGCGGTGATGGCAACTCTGACCTTCACGCGCTCGGACTTGCCGCCGATCGTCTCGGTCTTATCGCTCGTGAGCGTATGGGTCATGCTGCCGCCGTCCGAGCCGGACATGCCCATGCTGTTGCCGCGCGTCAAGTAAATGCGGCCGTCGTCGGTCTGGTAGATGGGGTAGAAATTGAAAATGACCTGTCTGCTGCCGCAGACATAGACCTCACCCGAGAGGTCGATATCCGTCGTGCTGACGCCGTTATCGTCGTAGACGTGGTACGCCATATTTGTTGTTTTAATCTCGCCGAAGCTCACGTGCTGCGGCGTTGTGCCGCCCGCAAGTTCTCCCTCGGTTTCGGTCCGCAGCGCGCTGTAAAAGCCGCCGCCATCGGGAAGATTCGGAAAGCGCCAGCTTTTCTCCCATTTTTCGGCGTAGAGCCGCCCCCGCTTCCACTGAATCTTGCCCGTTGCTGTAACCTCAAGATCGTCGATGTCAAGATCCTCTTCCGAAACAAAAGCGCCGATCAGCGTCCCCTCTTCCTCCTCTTCGGCAGCAGACTGCATCGCGCTGCCGTCGAGAAAGGCGACGAGAAAGACCGCCGCAAGGATCGCAGCAAAAATCAAAATCGTTTTCGTTTTACTCTTCATGTTCCGCCTCCAATTCTCCGTCGCATTGCAGAATATCGCTCACATTGCATTCGAGCGCGCAGCAGATGCGGTTGAGCGTCGAAAATCGCACGCCCTTGGCTTTGCCGCTGCGCAGAATGGATAGATTCGCCTCCGTGATGCCGACGACGGCGCAGAGCTCCCTGCTCGTCATGCCGCGCACTTTCAACACCTCGTCGAGATGTACCGTGATCGCCATGGCAGCACCCTCAGATAAAGAGCTCGTTGTCCGCCGCAAGAGCGACGTTCGAGACGATGAGCCGCGCGCCAAGGAGCGCGGCAAGCACAAAGCACAGTTCGAAAATCGGCAGGCGGATAGAAATGCTGGTGTTCAGGATCATCGACGCGCAGACCGCCTGCACAAGGTTGACCGCCAGCGCGAACAGCACGCTGATCTTAAGCGCCTTGCCGCACCAGGCGGCGAGCTTCGGCGCATAGACTGCGCTTTCCTGCGTAAACGTGCCGTTTTCCATCGTGTCGAGCAGGCCGATGGCGAAGTACGCTGTCGCGGCGGCGAGCAGTGAAGGAAGGCTCTCCGCGGCAAAGCGCAGGGCGAGGATGACATAGCTGAACGCAAGGCTTTTGGATTCCGTTATGTCAACCGCCGATGGCAGGATCGCGTCGCTGCCAAAGGCGGTGTTGCCCGCTTTGAGCGTATCGACGGCGGAAAGCAGGTCCGCAAATCCGGCGAAGCAGACGGCAAAGACGAAGTACGCCGCCGCAAGACCGAGCAGCACACGGAAGAGCTTCAAAAGCTCCTGCGTACCGCCATCAGAAAACCTCCGCAGCAGCCGCAGCACAACCCAGCCCGCGAGCAGCGCGAAGACGAGCCACTGCCAGGCAAGGCGGGGAAACAGAGTCTCCGCCGATGTGCTCCAATAGGCGACCCAGCCGCGCGGAAAGAGCGCGCAGGCCACCGCGACAGCGATGAGCGCGAGCAGCGCGTCCTCGCTCTTCAACTTCCGGCGTTCCCCGATACGCGCGAGCACATAGAGCGGCAGCAGGACGCAGAATGCGTACAGCGTAAGCGCCAGGGCAAAGCCCAAGCGCCCCGAGGCCGCCAGCGCACTGAGTCCCTGCCCGATCGCGCCGCCCGGAAATACGGCGACGGAAAAAGCGTCTCCCTCGATAAGCCGCAGGGCAAGCGCGAGCAGCGCGCAGACGGCGCCCTCGGCAAGCAGGAGCACCTTCATTTGACTGCGTTTCATATCGCACCTCAAAAATTATTGTTTTTCGATAATTTCTATCTTGAGCATAGCAAGAAGATTATCGTTTGTCAATAATTTCTTTCACAAAAGGGCAGCCTGTCGAAAAGCCGCACGATTGCCTGAAAATAAACGACAACTTTGCTTTTTTCTATTGATTATCCCGGTCCGATAGACTATACTTGTAGCTGTCAAACCATGCAATTTCATTGCTATTGCTTAAAAAGACATTCAGGAGGACACCAACAATGAAGTACAATCGCACTTACAACTTCTCCGCCGGTCCCGCGATGATGCCGGAGCCCGTGCTGGAGGAAATCCGTGACGAGATGATGAACTACCGCGGCAGCGGCATGTGCGTCATGGAGATGAGCCACCGCTCCAAGGTCTTCCAGCAGATCGCTGACGAGGCCGAGGCTGATCTGCGCGACCTGATGGGCATCCCCGACAACTACAAGGTCCTGTTCATTCAGGGCGGCGCTACGCTGCAGTTCGCGGCTGTGCCCTGGAACCTGATGAAGAACGGCAAGGCTGTCTACGTCGAGACCGGCGCATGGTCCAAGAAGGCCATTGCCGAGGCCAAGAAGTACGGCGAGGTCATCGTTGCCGCTTCCTCCAAGGACAAGAACTACAGCTACATCCCCGATTGCTCCGATCTCGACATTCCCGAGGATGCCGACTATGTCTACATCTGCGAGAACGAGACCATCCACGGTGTGACCTGGCAGAAGCTGCCCAACACCAAGGGCCACATCCTTGTCTCCGACCAGAGCTCCATGTTCCTCTCCCAGCCCTGCAATGTCAGCGACTACGGCATGATCTACGCGGGCGTGCAGAAGAACGTCGGCCCTGCCGGTATGGTCATCGCCATCATCCGCGAGGACCTCATCCGCGAGGATCTCGACCCCAAGATGCCCATCTATATGCGCTATGACACCCATGCCAAGAACGACTCCATGTACAACACCCCGAACTGCTGGGCGATCTACTGCTGCGGCAAGGTGTTCAAGTACCTCAAGAGCATCGGCGGTCTCGAGGTCATGCATCAGCGCAACATCGAGAAGGCCAAGGTCATCTATGACTTCCTGGATTCCTCCAAGATGTTCCACGGCACCGTTGAGCCCGAGTTCCGTTCTCTCATGAACATCCCCTTCGTCACCGATTCCGCCGAGCTCGACGCCGAAGTCGTCGCCGCTACCAAGGCTGCCGGTTACGATAACCTCAAGGGCCACAAGAGCGTCGGCGGTCTGCGCGCCAGCGTTTACAACGCCATGCCCATCGAGGGTGCAAAGGCTCTCGTCGAGTTCCTGACCAAGTTCGAGGCCGAGCACACCAAGTAAAGGAAAATTTCTTAAAAGGGGGATACTATCCCCCTTTTAGATACCCCCTCACCAGTGAAACGTTCACTGGTGCCGCCGCCAAAGGCGGCTGGGCCAATGTATTTTTGTGACGCACATGTCGTCACAAAAATGATTTAATAATATTTAAGGAGAATTTCGTTATGCGTATTCTTGTTACCGACGGTATGGATAAGGGCGCGATCGAGAAGGTTCGCGCGATGGGTCATGAGCTCGTTGAGCAGTTCTACGAGCCCGACGAACTGGGCAAGGCCCTGCGCGACTTCGACGTCGCCATCATTCGCTCCAAGACCAAGCTGCGCGCCAAGCAGATCGACGAGGCCAAGGGCAGCCGCTTCAAGTGCGTCATCCGCGCCGGTGTCGGCCTTGACAACATCGACGTGCAGTACGCCAAGGACAACGGCATCGAGGTGAAGAACACCCCGAAGTCCCCCTCCGAGTCCGTTGCCGAGCTCGCCATGGCTCATATGTTCTCCTGCGCCCGTTACATCTCCATCGCCGGCCACTCCATGCGCGAGGGCAAGTGGGAGAAGAAGGCCTACGGCAAGGGCATCGAGCTGACCGGCAAGACGCTCGGTATCGTCGGCTTCGGCCGCATCGGTCAGAAGCTCGGCAAGATGGCCAAGGCTATCGGCATGAACGTTGTCGCGTTCGATATCTTCCACATCCCCGGCATCGAGGAAGAGCTCGGCATCCCCTATGTTGAGATGGACGAGCTGCTCGCCAAGTCCGACTTCATCTCCGTCCACGCTCCCGCTGTCGACGGCGGCGCTCTCATCAATGCCGAGCGCATCGCCAAGATGAAGGACGGCGTCGTCATCATCAACACCTCCCGCGGCACCAACGTCGACGAGGCCGCGCTGCTTGACGCGCTCAACAGCGGCAAGGTCCGCGCCGCCGGTCTGGACGTCTATGCCGACGAGCCCGCAACCAACGTCGCCCTCTACTCTCACCCGATGGTCTCCTGCACGCCGCACATCGGCTCCGCGACCGTCGAGGCTCAGGGCCGTATCGGTGAAGAGCTGGTCGAGATCATCTCCAAGATGTGATCATTCGCAGTCCGCTGCGACAAAAAGGAAGAGCTGCCGGGAGGCAGCTCTTCCTTTTTGTCTTCCCAGGAGAAACGGCATATCTTTTGCTTCCGCTTCATAGGATACAGCAACAAAACCGTGTTGAGGTGTACGATATGGAAGGAAGCCAGAACTATGTGGAGCTGTGGGGCATCGCCGGGAGCGCCCCCGCCTTTTCGCACGAAAATCACGCGCGGCGGTTTGACAAATTTCCCCTTCGGGTGGAGCGCCTGTCGGGGCAGAGCGACGTGCCCGTCATCGTAGCGGGCGAGGCGCTGCTGCGCACGTGTCCCGTGAGCGAGGGACAAAGTCTGCGCGTCACGGGGCAGCTTCGCTCGTTCAACAATAAGAGCGGGCAGGGCAGCAAGCTCGTCATCACGGTCTTCGCCCAGAGCATCGAGCCGGGGGACGGGACCTACTTCAACCGCATCCTGCTCTCCGGCACGCTGTGCAAAAAGCCCGCGCTGCGGCGCACACCGCTGGGGCGCAGCATCTGCGACCTCATTCTGGCCGTAAACCGTCACTACGGCCGCGCGGATTATCTGCCCTGCATCGCCTGGGGACAAACGGCGATGCAGATCGCCGAGATGGACGTGGGCGACCGGCTGACCATCGAGGGGCGCGTACAGAGCCGCACCTACACCAAAATGCTCGAGACCGGCAGCGAGGAACGCACAGCGTTTGAGGTCTCGGTGATGCAGCTCGTGGAGGAGGCGGAGGACGCGGAGACGGAACAAGCCTGAGCGACGAAATATATGGAAAAAGCCACTGCAAACACGCATTGCAGTGGCTTTTTTGCGTGAATATTCTCATTTTTAGTCCAATAATGGCGCAAAACGTTTATATGTCCGCTTCCTATTCAAATAATTTATCACTGCATCCCTTTACTTTTATCGATAAGAATGTTAGAGTTTCATAATGTTGTATACGACCGCCGCAGAATGCACAAGCGGTGGACTACAGGATCAATACGGAGAGAGAAAAATGGCAAGAATTTTTTTACTCAAAGGCGATATCGCAAATCCCGGCTACGTGGATATCCCCGAGGAGGCGACGACCATCCGCCAGGTCATCTATGACATCGGCGGCGGCATCCCCGGCGGCAAGAAATTTAAGGCCGTGCAGATCGGCGGGCCGAGCGGCGGCCTCCTGACCGAGGAGCATCTGGATCTTCCGCTGCACTTTGTCAAGCTCAAGCCCTACGGCGTGCGCCGCGGCGACAGCGTCATCACCGTGCTCGACGAGGACCGCTGCATGGTCGACGTGGCCGCGCGCTTCATGGAATACACGCAGACAGAGTTCTGCGGCAAGTGCGTCCCCTGTCGCGAGGGCACAAAGCGCATGAATGAGCTGCTCTGGGGTCTGAAGGACTACCGCATCGACCGCAAGGAGTTCACCCTGCTCACCGACCTTGGAGAGATGATCTCGGTGACGGCGTTCTGCAATCTCGGCAAAAACTCGTTCCACACGCTGGAGACCGCCATCAAATACTTTCCGAAGGAGTTTGAGGACCATCTCAAGGGCGAGTGTGCGCTCTGCGAGCGCGACCGCGAGCCGATCGTTCCGGGCGGTCTGCCCTATAACAGGATCCGTCTCGTCGTCGACCCGAGCGTTTGCCGCGGGTGCAGCAAGTGCGCGCGCAACTGCCATGCCGACGCCATCACGGGCGTGATCAAGTCCCCCTTCTCCATCGATCCGGAGAAGTGCGTAAAATGCTACACCTGCATCGAAGCCTGCCCCTTCGACGCCATTCAGGAGGTGGAGATCGATGGCTAATATCATGTACGTGGACAACATCCGCGTGGAATTTGACCAGGAAGCGACGGTGCTGGATGTTTGCCGCAAGGCAGGCGTAGAGGTGCCGAACTTCTGCTTCCATTCCGATCTCTCCGTTTATGGCGCGTGCCGTATGTGTATGGTCGAAAACCTTGACACCGGCGAAATCTCGGCCGCGTGCACGACCAAACCGAAAAACGGCCTGCGCATCCGCACGAACACCGCGCGTCTGCTCAAATACCGCCGCATGATCCTGGAGCTGATGCTCTCGGCCCACTGCCGCGACTGCACCATGTGCGAAAAGAGCCGCACCTGCCGCCTGCGCGAGATGGCAGTGCGCTTCGGCATCCACCATATCCGCTTCAGCGACACGCGCGAGCACATTCCCGAGGACCACTCCTCCCCCGCCGTGCAGATCGACTATAACAAGTGCATTCTCTGCGGCGACTGCGTGCGCGTGTGCAAGGAGGTGCAGGGCATGAGCATCCTGCACTTTGCGGGCCGCGGCCCGGGCCTGCACATCGAGGCGGGCGATAACCAGCAGCTTTCGAGCACCCACTGTGTCAGCTGCGGCCAGTGCGCCGCTGTGTGCACGACCGGCGCCATCACGGTGAAAAACCAGATTGGTCAGGCCTGGCGTGCGCTGCACGACCCGAAGATGCGCGTCGTCATCCAGATCGCGCCTGCGGTGCGCGTGGCGCTCGGCGAGGCCTACGGCATCCCCAGCGGTGAAAACGTGCTCGATCAGCTCGTCACGGCGCTCAAGATCATGGGCGCGGACGAGGTGTACGACACGATCTTCGGCGCGGACCTCACCGTGCGCGAGGAAGCGCAGGAGTTCCTGCGCCGTCTGGAGACAGGCGAGAACCTGCCGCTGATGACCTCCTGCTGCCCCGCGTGGGTGCGGTACGTGGAAAATGAGCGCCCGCAGTTCCTGAAAAACCTCTCCTCCGCTCTCTCCCCCATGCAGATGCTGGCAACCGTGCTCAAGGACAAGTACCGTGAAAAGGATGCCGCCGACGGGCGCACGACCTACCACATTGCCATCATGCCCTGCACGGCCAAGAAGATGGAGGCCGGCCGTCCCGAGTTCCGCCGCGACGGTGTCCCCAATGTGGACCTTGTGCTGACCACGCAGGAGGTCATCCGCATGATCAAGGAGTCCGGCATCCGCTTTCAGATGCTTGAAAAGGAAGCGCCCGACCTGCCGTTCGGCATGGGCAGCGGCGCAGCCGAGATCTTTGGCACCTCCGGCGGCGTTGCCGAGGCGGTCGCGCGTTACTGCCTGCCTGACAAGAGCAAAAACGCGCTGCGTATGCTCGAGCACAGCGGTCTGCGCGGCAACGAGCCCATCCGCTTCGTCACGCTGCCCATCAACGGGCGCGACGTGCGCATCGCCCTTGCCCACGGCCTTTCCAACGCCGCCAAGCTGCTCGATCAGATCGAAAGCGGCGAGGTGCAGGTCGACCTTGTCGAGGTCATGTCCTGCCGCACAGGATGCGTCGGCGGCGCGGGTCAGCCCTACGCGCTGATAAACACCAAGCTCCAGCGCGCGCTCGGTCTGTATGAGATCGACCGCAGCGCGATGTTCAAGCGCAGCGAGCGCAATCCCGTCATCAACGCAATGTATGACGCGGGTCTCAGCGAGCGCGCGCATGAGCTGCTGCATCTGGAGTACGAAGAATAAGCAAAGGACCGGCTGCATCGGTGCAGCCGGTCCTTTGCCCCATCTTTTTTGAAAAATACCATTATTATTTGTAATAGGTCTCTTGACAAATCTCGACATTTCCAATAATATATTTTCGGAAATTCATTATAAATTCTAAATTGGAGGCTCGTATGGAGGTTCGCAATCTGGTCACCTTCTTGAAGGTTACGGAACTCAAAAGTTTTTCCCGCGCTGCTGAAGCGCTGGACTATTCGCAGTCTGCCGTCACAGTGCAGATCCAGCAGCTGGAGCGTGAGCTCGGCGTGCAGCTCTTTGACCGCATCGGCAAAACAGTCTCCATCACACAGTACGGCAAGGACTTCGTCTCCTACGCGCGCGACGTGGTCAGCGCCATCGCGCGGGCGAGCGCGTTCGCCTCGTCCGATTCCGAGCTCAGCGGCACGGTGCGCGTCGGCACGCTCAACTCGCTGCTCACGGCGTCGTTTTCCGATATCGTGCCGCTTTTCCACGAGCGCTTCCCGCACGTGCAGATCAACCTGCACGCGGGCAACATCGCCTCCATCACGGAGATGCTCGTCAAAAATGAGCTCGACATCATCTACACGCTCGACGCGCAGATCTTCGACACACAGTTTGTCAAGGTCTTTGAGGAGCAGGAGGATGTGGTCGTCGTAACGAACGCGGAAAATCCGCTTGCCGAGCGCAGCGACGTTCACCTTGCCGACCTCGTCTCGCACCCGTTCATCCTGATGAACCACGGCAACCCCTACCGCGACCAGTTCGACCGCGAGCTCGCCCGTCAGGACCTGAGCGTGGAGCCGTTTCTGGAGCTCGAGAGCGACACGCTGGCGCTCAGGCTCATCCGCGAGAATCCGGAGTATCTCTCCATTCTGCCGCTCTACACGGCGGAGATGAGCATCCACAAGGACAATCTCGCCATCATCCCCGTGGCGGACTGCCAGATGCGCCAGTGGCGTCAGGTGCTCTACCACAGAAACAAGGTCATCACGCCGCAGATCCAGGGGATGCTGGACGTCATTCTGGACGTTGCAAAAAAGCCGTTCTGAGCCAATATCCGTCTGCCCGCAGGGGCGCGCCGAAGAGCGCGCCCCTGCTTTTTCGGTTTACCGTGTCAGCGCAGCGCAAAAAATATGAAAAAAGAGGTGCAAAATGAAAAAAGGCGCGGTATAATAGGGAGCAAATTCCAAGTCCGCGGCGCTGACCGCGGCATTCCGATCGGAGGGATATTTTATGCGTATCGTTGTCAAGGTCGGCACCTCCACGCTGGCGCACGCCACAGGGCGGCTGAACATCCAGCGCATGGAGCGCTTCTGCAAGGTGCTGAGCGACCTGAAGAACATGGGGCACGAGATCATTCTCGTCTCCTCCGGCGCCATCGCCATGGGCTTTGGCAAGCTCAATCTGAGCGAGCGGCCGAAGGACATCCCCACCAAGCAGGCCTCCGCCGCGGTCGGCCAGTGCGAGCTGATGTACACCTACGATAAGCTCTTCACCGAGTACAACCACACCGTCGCGCAGCTCCTCATCACCGCGCCCGACATTGAAGAGGGCGGCACCCGCAAGGAAAACTTCCACAACACGCTCGCGCGGCTCCTGGAGCTCGGCGCGCTGCCCATCATCAACGAGAACGACACCATCTCCACCGCGGAGTTCGGCATCGGCGACAATGACACGCTCTCCGCCATCGTAGCGGCAACGGTCAAGGCCGATCTTCTCATCCTGCTCTCTGACATCGACGGGCTCTTCGACGGCGACCCGCGCAAGAATCCCGACGCGAAGCTCATCGATACGGTGGACGTCATCGACGAGCACATCATCTCGCTCGGCGGCGGGAGCGGCTCAAGCCTCGGCACAGGCGGCATGGCGACGAAGCTGCGCGCCGCACAGATCGCGACGGCAGCGGGCTGTGAAATGGTCATTGCCAACGGTCAATCGCCCGATATTCTCTACGACGTGGCCGCCGGCAGGCGCGTGGGCACAAGATTTACGGTAAAGAGGGACTGAGCATGACGACCATCGATCTTTTGAAGAAAACAAGAGCCGCCTGGGGCAGCATCCGCAGCGCCTCTGCCGAGGAGAAAAGCCGCCTGCTGCTCGCAATGGCGGAGAGCCTGGAGGCAAACAGCGCCGATATCCTGCGCGAGAACGCAAAGGACATGGAGACGGCGCGAGGGACGATCTCCGATGTGATGCTCGACCGCCTTGCCCTGACGGAAGGCCGCATCCACGCGATGGCCGATGGCATCCGCGAGGCCGCGGCCCTGCCCGACCACGTGGGCCGCGCGCTCGCGCAGTTCACCCGTCCCAACGGCATGACCATCACCAAGCGGCAGGTACCGCTCGGGCTGGTCGCCATCATCTATGAGAGCCGCCCGAACGTCACGTCGGACGCGGCCGCACTGTGCATCAAGAGCGGCAACGTCTGTATGCTGCGCAGCGGCAAGGAGGCCTATCGCTCCTCCCGCGCCATCGTAACGGCGCTGAAGGCCGGCATCGAGGCCGCCGGCGGCGACCCCGATATCGTCAACATCGTGGAGGACACGACACACGCGAGCGCGCAGGCCTTGATGACGGCGGACGGCCTCGTCGACCTGCTCATCCCGCGCGGCGGCAAGGGCCTCATCCGCGCGTGCGTGGAAAACGCGACCGTTCCCTGCATCGAGACCGGCACCGGCATCTGCCATGTGTACGTCGACCGAGACGCGGACCTTGACATGGCGGTGAAGATCATCGTAAACGCCAAGACGAGCCGCCCCTCGGTCTGCAACGCCGAGGAAGTCTGCCTTGTCCACCGCGCGATCGCAAAGGGCTTTTTGCCGCGTCTCAAAACGGCGCTCGTCGATGAGCGCAAGGCCGCAGGGCTCGTCCCCGTGGAGCTGCGGCTCGACGAAGCGGCGCTGGAGATCATCCCCGGCACGATGGCGACGGAGCACGACTTCGACACCGAATTTCTCGACTATATTCTCGCCGTGGCGGTCGTGGACGATCTCGACGCTGCCATCGCGCACGTCCAGCAGCACTCCACGCATCACAGTGACTGCATCGTGACGGAAGACAAGGAAGCGGCGGCGCGCTTTGTCGACGAGGTCGACAGCGCAGCGGTGTATGTCAACGTCTCCACGCGCTTTACCGACGGCGGCGAGTTCGGCCTCGGCTGCGAGATGGGCATTTCGACGCAGAAGCTCCACGCGCGCGGGCCGATGGGTCTCGACGAGCTGAGCACCTACAAATACGTCATCACCGGCAGCGGTCAGGTCCGATAAATCCAGAAAGGCGGATACTCCGATGTACCACAACAACAAACGATACGCGCTGACGAATTGCGTGATCTTAGACGGCTCTGAGCACATGGAGCCGCAGACGGGCAAAGCCGTCTGCATTGACGGCGACAAGATCCGCGAGATCGTCGACGCGCAGAAGCTCCCCGCAGGCTACGAAGCTGTCGACCTCGGCGGTAAATACGTGCTGCCGGGACTCATCAATATGCACGTGCATCTGCCCGCCTCGGGCAAGCCGCAGAAGAAGGCGAGCGACCCGAAAAAGCTCGTAAAGCTCATCACCTCCTGCGGCTTGATGAACAAGATCGGCGTCAATCTGTGCGAAAGCTACGCCAAAACCGAGCTGCTCTCTGGCGTGACGACGATCCGCACAGTGGGCGGCGTGGCCGATTACGACACCAAAATCCGCGATTTTGCCGCGGCGGGCAAGATCCTCGCCCCGCGCGTGCTGGCGTCAAACATGGCGGTCTCCGTTCCTGGCGGGCATATGGCCGGCTCGCTCGCCTATGAAGCGCACACGGCGGCGGAGGCTGCTGCCTTCGTTGAGAAGATCGCCGCGGAAAAGCCCGACCTCATCAAGCTGATGATCACCGGCGGCGTGCTCGACGCCGAAGTTGTTGGTGAGCCTGGCGTGCTGCGGATGCAGCCCGCGCTTGTCAAGGCCGCGTGCGACAAGGCGCACGCGCTCGGTATGATCGTCGCCGCACACGTCGAGAGTCCCGAGGGCGTGATGGTCGCGCTGCAAAACGGCGTCGACTCCATCGAGCACGGCGCGCAGCCGACGCAGGAGATGCTCGATCTTTTCAGGGAGCGCGGCGCCTTCCAGATCTCGACCATCTCCCCCGCCCTTCCCTACGCACTCTTCGACCGCAGCATCTCGCACGCGACGTATGAGCAGCAGGAAAACGGCAAAATCGTCTTCGACGGCATCGTCGCGCTCGCCAAGGCAAATCTCGCCGCAGGCGTGCCGGTCGGCCTCGGCACGGACGTCGGCTGCCCGTATATCACGCATTACGATATGTGGCGCGAATTGCATTACTTCGTCAAATACTGCGGCGTGACGCCTGCCTTCGCGCTCTACAGCGCGACGAAGCTGAACGCGCGCCTTGCCGGTATCGGCGATGTGACGGGCAGCATTGAAGTCGGCAAGCAGGCCGATCTCATCGTCTGCGCGGATGATCCGCTCAAAAGCCCGAGTGCGCTGCGCACGCTTGACATGGTCATCAAGGGCGGCTATCGCATCGACAAGCCGCAGATCAAGAAAATGCCCGAGGTCGAGCGCGAGCTCGACAAGTTCCTGTGAGCGCCATGAAATACCTTGTACTGTCCGACTCGCACGGAAACGTCGACAACATGGTGCGCGCGGTGGAGCTCACAAAGCCGGACGGCATCATCCACCTCGGCGACGGCTGGCGCGACGCGGAGGAGCTTCATACGCTCTACCCCCGCCTGCCGCTTGAGCAGGTGCCGGGCAACTGCGACTTCGGCCGCTTCGAGGCGCTTGAGCGCGTGCTGATTTTGGACGATCACCGCGTGCTCATTGCGCACGGGCACACGATGGGCGTGAAGACGGGGCTGCTGCGCGCGCAGTACCGCGCGCTGGAGCAAAATGCCGACCTTCTGCTCTTCGGCCACACGCACGCACCGCTCGTGGACGCGGCATCGCGGCCGATGATGATGAACCCCGGCTCGATCGGCGATCCCCGCCGCCCGACCTACGGCGTGCTCGAATGCAGGGACGGGCAGATCTACCCGTCGGTATTCCGGCTCGAATGATAAGAAAGAGAGATGTACCTCATGGTACATCTCTCTTGTTACATAGCAAGGAATTGGTGTGCGAGCGCGGGCGCGCTTGTATTTTTGAGGCACACGACGTTCAGCTCGTGCGTCCCGGTGAGCGGCGGACAGGAAAAGTGGCCAAACTGCGCGTCATCCTTCACGACAGCCTCGTAGAGGAAGCTCACCCCCTGTCCCGCGCGCACAAGGTCTCGGATGAGCTTGAAGCTGCTGATGCAGATGTTGGCGCGGAACGCCTCGACCGTAAAGCCGCACTGCATGAGCTCGCGCTCCAGAATTTTGCGCGTGCCGGAGCCAGGCTCGCGCAGGATGAGCCGCTCGGAAAAGAGCTCGTCCATCGGCACCTCGCGGCCCGAAAACGGGTGAGATTTTGCGCAGACGCCGATGTAGGGCTCGCTGCGCAGCAGGAAGCTCTCATACCGGCTCTTGTCGAAAATTCCCTCGAGCACGACGAAGTCGAGCTCCCCGCCCTCGAGCTGGGCGAGCAGGTGCGCCGTATTGTCGACGGTAAAGAAAAGTTCGTTGTCCGGCTCCTGCAAAAAGCGGCTGATCTGCGGCAGCAGGATGTAGTCGCCGATAGACTTGGTCGCGCCGATGCGAAGGCTCGTCTTCTCCTGCTTTTTCAGCGCACGGCGCAGCTCCTCATCCTGGTAGCGCTGGCTGATGGCGTAAATTTCAAGCGTTTCGCCCTGCGGCGTCTTTCTGAGCTTTCGGCTGTCATAGGTAAAAAGGCGCACGCCATACAGCGCTTCAAGCGCCTGGATCTGCTTGGTCACGGCAGGCTGCGTCAGGTGGAGCCGCTCCGCCGCCTTCCGGTAGTTCATCGTGGTGCACACGGTCAAAAAGGTCTCAAGCCGCTGGTCCATATTCTCTCTCCTTTATCAATAACAAACAGGAATCGATATATTCTCATTTATAATTTTATTATATCATATGCCAGTGATATAATACAGCGGCAATAAGCAATAGAGGAGAGAAATATCACATGAAATTCATCGAAACCGTGAAAAAAATGCTGCCCGGCTGCGCCATCGCGCTTGTCATCGCCGTGATAGCCAAGCTTTTGGAGCAGTTGGAAGAGTCCGCGGGGCTGCACCTGATCGGCGCGTCGGTCATCGCGATGTTTATCGGCATGATCGTCAACCGCTTCTACGCGCCGAACGAGAAGACGAAGCCCGGCATCAAGTTCACCTCGAAGAAGATTCTGAAGTTTGCCATCATCCTGCTCGGCGCCAGCCTGAACATCACGACCGTGCTGACGGTCGGCAAATTCTCGCTCACCGTCATGCTCTTCACGCTGGCGACGTGCTTCGGCCTCGGCTATGTGATCGGCAAGGCGCTGGGGCTCGACTGGAAGACGAGCAGCCTCATCAACGCAGGCACCGGCATCTGCGGCGGCAGCGCCATTGCCGCCATCGCGCCCGTCATCGAGGCGACGGATATGGACATTGCCTACGGTATGTCGGCGACGTTCCTCTTTGACACGATCATGGTCGTCGTATTCCCGCTGCTTGGCCGCGCGATGGGCCTTTCCGACGCGGCGTTCGGCCTGTGGGCCGGCACCGCGGTCAACGATACGTCGAGCGTCGTTGCCACGGGCTACGCCTTCAGCGAAGCCGCGGGCGACTTTGCCACGATGGTCAAGCTGACGCGCACGCTCGCCATCATCCCGACGGTGCTGGTCTTCGCAGCCATCAGCGTGCACCTGAAGAAAAAGGCCGCCGCGCAGAGCGGCGACCATGGCGTCAAGGTCAATATGAAGTCGGTGTTTCCGTGGTTCATCCTCGGCTTCCTGGCAATGTCCATCCTGTGCAGCATCGGCGTCATTCCGGCTTCTCTTGCCGCCGTGCTCAAGAGCATCAGCAAGTTCCTGATGGTCGCGGCGCTCGCCGCCATCGGCCTCAACACGAACTTTGCAGCCCTGTGCAAGTCCGGCGCAAAGCCGATGCTCCACGGCTTTATCATCTCGCTGCTCGTGGTGCTCGTCGCCATCGCGGTCGAATATGTGCTCGGCATCGCGCCGAGCGGCACGCTCCTTTAACCGTCTGCCGGAAGGATAAGATCGCAGCGCATTTTCACATCGAGCGCGTCGAAATAACGCCGCTCGAGGGGGATCCAGCGGTCGAAAAATTGCTTTGCGTGCGCGGGCGCATTCCGTTTGAGGATGCGCTCGCGCTGCTTTTCTGCCGAAACAGCAAGGAACACCGACAGGTCGTAGTACGGCGCGAGGTCAGGGTGCATGGAGTACGCCCCCTCGACGATGCTGAGCTTTTCCGGTTCGATGCGCTGCGGCGGGGCGATGGTGAACGTCGCGCAGTCGAAGCGCCGGTAGTCGACAGCTTTTCCCTCATGCAGCGGCAGGAGCACCTCTTCCAAAAAGCGCTCGCGGTCAACATTGCCGCCCGGCTCTGAGAATCGTTCCTCCGTGCGCTGCTCGGGGCGGAGGAAAAAGTCGTCCATGCGGAAAACCGTGCAGCCGTAAACGCTTTGCAGCAGGCTGCCCAGCGTCGTTTTCCCGCTCGCGCTGCCGCCGTCGACGGCAACGATCACGCGCTCCCGCTCCGCCGTCAGGCAGTCGATGCGCGCAAACAGCGGCAGCGTGCGGGCGAAGTCGCGCCGCAGGACGCGGTACGCGGGCGCGTAAGCGCTGCGGAACGCATCGGAGTGATGCAGAGGCGGAAAGCCCTCCTTTCGCCATGCTTCGATCTTTTCCGCCGTCTCCTGCGCGGAAAACGGCAGTTCCCCCGCATCAGCCATCGCCTGCAAGATGGCAAGCATTCCTTCGAGCTTCTCTCGTCCGCACTCCTCGTGCCTTGCCGAGAGCGCAAAGAGCCGCGCAAGCGTCTCCGCGCTCAAGCCGCCTCGCAAAACGCCGAGGTGCACGCGGCAATAGCTGCCGCCGAGCGGCTCGACGGGCTCTTCCGCGCGGTCTCCGCTGTGCACCGCTTCGGCGCGGATATTCTCCGCGGCGGCGGACGGATCGTCGATCAGATGCTCGCAGCCAAAGGCGCTCTGATAGAGCGCCTTGAAGACATCCTGAAGCTCGAACTTCGGATAACGCGCGCAATGGGCGCGCAGAAAGGTCTGAATATCGGCAAAATTTGTCATCATGGCAAAATTCCTTTGCAAAAAAGCTATGGTCATCATAGCGCTTTTTTGCCCGATCTGCAAGGGACAAGGGATTGACAGCCCTTCTCTTTTTTGATAAAATTCCCGCGTCGGCACAAGTCGACGGCATCGGCACAAGCCGGTCACTTCCGCAGCGCTTTCCCGTCAAGCAGGATATCACGAAGGTATCAGTATCTCCAAAAGGGGATGTTGGTGCCTTTTCTTTGTCCTTGGGCAAGCGCCGCGTTACCCTTTTACAAGAGAGGATGAGGCATATGACGATTTTGGTCATCGACGGTCAGGGCGGCAAGCTGGGCCGCAGTCTGGTGGAAAACATCAAGAAGTCCTTCCCGCACGTGGAGGTCATGGCCGTCGGCACCAACAGCGCCGCGTCCGACGCGATGCGCCGCGCGGGTGCTGACCGCGTGGCTACGGGCGAAAACCCCGTCATCGTGGCCTGCCGCAGCGCGCAGATCATCGCCGGTCCTATCGGCATCGCCATTGCCGATGCGCTGATGGGCGAGATCTCCCCCGCCATGGCGAACGCCGTCGCGTCGAGCTGCGCGTATCGCGTTCTCATCCCAATGAATCTTTGCAGCACCTATGTTGCGGGCGTAAGCGGCAAGTCCGCCACACTGATGGACGACGCCCTCCGCCGCATCGGTGAGCTGCTCAACGAAACGGAGAAATCACAATGAGTCAAAATGTTACGGCGCAGGCCGCTTCGTCCCTGCGCGTCAGAAAGATCACCTATTCCGCACTGTTCCTTGCCCTTGCGATGGTGCTGCCGTTTTTGACCGGTCAGATCCCCGAGATCGGCTCGATGCTCTGCCCCATGCACATTCCCGCGCTGCTGTGCGGCTTTCTGTGCGGCTGGCCGTGGGGACTCGCGGTCGGCTTTCTCTCCCCGCTGCTGCGCTCGGTGATCTTCGGGATGCCGCCGGTGTGGGTGGCCGTCGCCATGGCGTTTGAAATGGCGACCTACGGCGCGGTTTCCGGCTGGCTGTATCGCAGGCTGAAGACCTCCTCCGGCCGCATCTACCTTGCCCTTATCTTTGCAATGGTGTCAGGCCGCCTTGTGTGGGGGCTTGTGCAGTTCCTGCTCGCAGGGCTCCGCGGAACGGAATTCAATCTGAGCATTTTCCTCTCCGGCGCAGTGACGACCGCCATCCCCGGCATCATCTTACAGCTCGTTCTCATCCCCATCCTCGTGGTGGTGATGGAGCGCACGAGCATGATGCTCGATGCCTGAACGATCGGTTTAGCATAAAAAGGACTTGGGTCTCGTACCCAAGTCCTTTTGCTATCATTACGCTTTCTCTGCTTTGCGCAGCAGCTTCGGCGCGCCCGCGTCCATCAAAAGCGCGCCGAGCGGCGCAGTGATGACGATGCCGAGCACCGCGACCGACAGCACGATGCTGCCGCAGGGCAGCCCCGCGGCCAGCGGCACCGAGCCGATGGCCGCCTGCACCGTTGCCTTGGAAAGATAGGCAAACACGCAGTAGAGCCGCTCCTTTGCCGTGAGCGGCGTTCTGACAAGGCACAGGCACACGCCGACGGCGCGGAAAACAAGCGCCGAGAAGATCATGCCGATCGCCGCAAGCCCCACGCCCGCCATATAGCGGATATCGACCGCCGCGCCGACGAGAACGAACAAAATGACCTCCGCCGCCAGCCAGAGCTTGCCGAACTTTTCAGAAAGCCGCTTTGCGACGAACGGCGCGCACTTCATTTTGAGCAAGCACGCCATGCTGACGACCGCAAGCAGTCCCGACACGGACACGACGCCCTCGAGCCAGCCCTCTGCCGCGACGAGCAGCAGCGCCACGCCCAGCACGATGATGACCTTCATGCTGTTGCGGATGCAGTGCGCGCGGGCATAAGCGGTCTCGAAAAAGCGGCTCAGAAGCCATCCGGCAAGCGCACCCAGCGCAACACCAAATACGATTGAGGCAGGAATGCTCAAAAAATCCGCAGCGCTCGCGCTGCCGCCCTGCGCCGTGTGCAGAAATGTGGTAAACAGCACGATGACGAAGATATCGTCGCACGAGGCCCCCGCCAGGATCATCTGCGGGATGCCCTTGTCCGTGCCCAGGCCGCTTTCCATCAGCTGCACCATGCGCGGCACCACGACCGCGGGCGATACCGCTGCCAGCACCGCGCCCATGACCGCCGCCTCCACGCGCGTCACGCCGAGAAAGCACGGCGCAAGCAGCACGTAGCCGACGATCTCACACGTGGCGGGCAGGCACGACATCAGAACAGCCGGACGGCCGACGCGCTTTAAGTCGTTCAAATCGAGCGACAGCCCCGCCTTGATCAGGATGATGACGAGCGCGAGCTTGCGCAGATCGGCAGAGATCGACAAAATCGAGCCGTCCAGCACGTTGAGCGCGCAGGGTCCCAGCAGGATACCCGTCGCCAGCATTCCAAGAATGCGCGGCAGGTGCAGCCTTTGGCAGAGTGCGGCCAGCGCAAGGCCGAGCAGAAAAATCAGCGCAAGTGAAGTTAACATAAAATTCCTCCTTGGACACAAAAAAGCTGATGCCCCCTGTGACCGTACAAAAATCACAGAAGTCATCAGCTTAACAAGCGGTTTCGGCAGTGCCGTGGGAGAACCTCATTCCCGTTTGCGCAGTATAGCAAAGCGCGGGCAAAAATGCAAGCCTTTTTCGCAAAAATCAGCGCTCGAACGTCACCTGATAGGCCCCCAACACCTGCGTGCAGGGGATGACGGCGGCATTTTCGACCGTGAAAGCCGCCTTTTCATAGTGCGTTGTCTCCTCTTCGGGGATGGCGGGCAGCGTTTTGCCAAGGCTGACACCGTGCGCGCCGCCTGCAAAGCGCCATGCGAATTCACAGTCGCAGAATTCCTTGTTTGCTGTGATCTTCTCCGCGGGCACGAGCGTAAACGTACCGTCTTTCAAGTAATAGCAGCCTACGTTGTCCTTTTCCGCCGGGCAGCCGCCCTCGATGCCGACGCCGGTGAACGAGATCGTCAGCTCCGGCAGCGTGAAGGTCGTCTTTTTGCCGTCCTTCGTAAAGGGAACATCGTCCCAGCGGCCGATGTTGACCCAGCCGCGCACGCCGTTTTTTCCCGCCGCGGTGTTGCATTCGAGATAGCCCGTCCTGCCGTCACGAATTTCCGCATTGATGCACAGCACCGGACGCAGCGAGGTAAAGTCCTCCGGCAGCAGGGCGCGCAGGCGGTCCTGCTCCGCACCGTAGGCCATGACAAACTGTTCAACGGTCATCATGCTTCCTCCGTTTCCTCTTGTGCGCGCTCCATCGCGTCTTGCCGCAGCAGCCGCAGGTAGGCGTCGAGATAGAGCTTGTGCGTCACGCTTAAAAGTGCCGAGCGCAGCAGCTCCTTTTCATCCGACTCGTCCTGCCCGACGCTCGCAAGGTGGTCACTCGCGCCGAAGACATAGCGGATGAGGTTTTCAAACTCCTCGCAGAAGTAGTGATACGCCGTTGGCAGATCGTAGGTCTCGTGCTGGATGCCGATCAGCGCGCGGATGTCGTCCATCGCGACGACGCTTTTGATACACGAGACGAAAATGAGATAGGCGATGCTCTCCGCGCCGTAGGCCTTTTTCTCTGGCCCGGGGATGATCTTCTGCTTAACATAATTGCTGACCATCGAGGCCGTGATGGGACTGAGCCCGCATCCCGTGATAGATTGATTGACATAACGTGTCACCTGTTCGAGATACAGCCCCACGTCGGGAATTTCCCCGAGCCGCGGGATGTGAAAGCTGCGGACAGACTCTGCCAAACGGCTGCGCATATTCTCGTCCATAACCGTTCCTCCGTTCCAGCTGTGTTTTCATCATCTTAGACGCCGCCGGAAAAAATGTCAACAAGTTTTTTAAAAACCGATTGACAGTTTTTAAAAATCGTTGTATGGTAGGTGAAGATGATTTCGCCTGACAACAGGTTTTTGAATAACCGATTATTTTTTTGGAGGCTTCCCCATGATGAAAATTATCGCTGACTCATCCGCCAATATCACGGCGCTGGCAGGCGTGAGTTATCAGAGCGTCCCCATGACCATCCGCGCCGGTGAGCGTGACTTTGTAGACGACGAAACGCTCGACCCCCACGAGCTGCTTGACTATCTCGCGTCCTACAGCGGTAAGTCCGGCACGGCCTGTCCCAGTCTTGATTGCTGGCTCAGGGCATTCGAGGGCGCGGATGAGATTTTCGTCCTCACCATCACAAGCCGTCTATCCGGCACCTGCGCCTCAGCCATGGCCGCTCGCGACGTGTATCTCCAGTCGCATCCGGACACTAAAATTCACGTCTTCGACACACTGAGCACCGGGCCGGAGATGCAGCTGCTCGCCGAACGGATCGCCGCGCTGTATGCCATGGGGCTTTCCTTCGACGTGATCTGCGAAAAGGCGCGGGAGTATCTCGCCACCACGCATCTCTTCTTCCGTCTCAAGTCGCTGCACAATCTGGCGCAGAACGGCCGCGTCAGCAAACTCACCGCGGGCGCTGTCGGCATTCTGGGCATTCAGATCCTCTCCACCGCAAGCAGTGAGGGCACCATCCAGCCCGTAGAAAAGTGCCGCGGTGAGAAGAAGACCCGCGAGGCAATGGTGCAGCATATCCTGGACACTGGCTACCGCGGTGGCAAGGTGCGCATCCACCACGCCGAAAATCCGGACGCTGCCGGAGCGCTTGCCGCGTCGCTGCGCGAGCGTTTTCCCGAAGCGGATATCGAGATCCTTCCCTGCGCAGGCCTTTGCAGCTACTATGCCGAGCGCGGCGGCGTGATCGTCGGTTTTGAGACGATATAAAACCGAACAGACAGCAAAAAGCAGACGGCTTGCGCGAGCCGTCTGCTTTTCTTTTTCTCTGCCGTCAGGCAGCTTGAGTGGTATCAGGATCATTTGTGTCGGATGCGTTGTCATCCGCAGGAGCCCTGCCATCTTTGCTCTTTCCCTGTCCGTCGGGCGGCTCAGGGCGTTCGCCATCCGGCAGCTCCGGTTTTTCCCCGCTCGGCTGCTGACCGTCAAAGCCCTCGGGCGACTCGCCATCCGGCTTCTGCCCGCCGCGGAAGCCGCCGCCCATGCCCATACCGGTGGAAACGGTACCGCTCTGCGCGGTCCCCTCAGCGGAACTGTCGCCCGCCTTGAGCGTGTATGGGCCATCCGCCGTCACATCGGCAGAGGAGAAGAGCACAAAGCACGCATTGCACCTCGCCGTGCCGCTGTACACCGTGCTGCCGCTGTCCTCGATGGTAAAATCAGCGCCCGAGGCGATCAGGCTGCCGCTCTGTGCGCTGCCCGGCGTGCCGCCCAAACTGCTCGCGCCATAGATAACGCAGGGCTGCGCGGCCTCCAGGCTCATACCCATGCCGCTGCTGCCACCCGCGGCAAGGACGGTGCCGCCCGTGACTGTGATAGTCC
>ENA-OZKX01000117-OZKX01000117.1-human-gut-metagenome-genome-assembly--contig:-NODE-117-length-39253-cov-8.307847_pt1 | contig 39253 bp, 37 predicted proteins | sample MGYA00244831_ERZ653774 | MGnify/ENA primary metagenome ERZ653774 (study PRJEB26926, sample SAMN06165314) | human gut metagenome | biome: ENVO:00009003; feature: ENVO:2100002; material: ENVO:00002003...
AGTCGTCGGCAGCGTCAGATGTGTATAAGAGACAGCGTCCGCACCCATGTCCATTCGCTCTCTTGCAGAGATGCCGGAAGAACGCTACGCTTTGCCGGATCACCCGATAGAGGTCAACACCTTCAAGGGTGAGCGGTTCAACCAGAAGGAATTGGAGCAGCAGCTTCGGCGCTGCAACAGCTTTGCGCAGATGATGGCGCGCAGCGAACTGGACAGCGGCGTAAAGCGGCCGCTGCTCCCGCTCTCCATCAGTCAGATCGGACTGATCGGCGGCTCCGGTATGATCAACGGCCTCATAGCGTGCGATACGCCGCACATCATCAAAGGCCGCATCGTCAAGGTCATCCGCACAGAGAGCGAGGAAAAGTTCAGCGCGCAGGGCAATCACATTGGCAGCGAAGTGAAAGAAACCATTACAAACAAAATGATTTTCAATGTCCTGACGCCAAACGGCTTTAAGGCATTGACATGAAAAGAGGCGGAATTTATGCAAGACAAAAAAGCACGTTTTCGCTGCGGACCGCTCTGCGCGACGCCTGCGGCATTGGATAAGGTCGGAAGAGCTGGGCTGATCCGACTTTTGGAACGCCATCTGAGCGGCGATTGGGGTGATACCTGTGAAAGCGACGCAAGGGCCAATGAGGAGGCGCTTCGCAGCGGGAACCGGATTATTTCATGGTATCAGGTATCCAAAGAGCTTCGCATTATGATCATCACGGAAGCGGATCGCTCTGCAACGACGATCCTGCTGCCGGAAGAATATTGAGGTGAACGAGAATGAAATTTTGCAACATGGCAGTTGTTGTCCCGGTAGATCAGTTCACCGGCAGCAAGGCCGCGCTCAGCGCGCAGGTTTGGGGACAGGTATCCAATCTGCTGATGCCTGCCTTGGGAAAGCTGTACCGCCAGTTCCATCCCGCAAATGACGCATGGGGCCATGAACTCACCAGTCCTTTCAGTGTGGCGCTGGGCTGTCAGGAGCCGGAGCTGCTCTTAACGCTCTTCCTGGCCGGGCAGCAGACACAGCAGGAGGCCGTTGCATTTCATGCAGCCGCCATGATCAAAAAGGTGGATATGGACAAGGCACAGAAAGCGGGCGATTCGCTTATCTGCCCCGTAGTGGTCGATGGCAGCGATCCGGAGCTGATGATTCATGCGCTGTGGCACATTTCGCTGCAAAAAGGCGCGCCGCTCCCAGACTGCGGGATCTACTATGCCGCCCTCGGGCGTGCGGTCGCATCTCAAGAGGAACAGCGGGCGATTCTGTCAAACCCTGCCGGATATGCCCTTTGCGTCGTGCGGCTCAGCCCGGAGGTGGAAAAAGATGACTGCATTTGATCGGAATGTTTTCGTAAAAATGCTGCTTTCTGTTTCGCAAAAAGACGACGCGGCGTTATTCCCCAAATCAGAGCGCAGCCCGTATATCCAAAAGCTGCTGGAAGCCTTTGATAAAGAAGAAACCATTGACCTTTCTATCATTGATTGGGATGCGTTCCAAATAGAGAATGTAACGCCCGAAAATTATGAGAGGGTCTATCATCGGGTCTTCGATGGTTGGATACAGGGCTTTATCCACTACTGTCGGAAAGCTCCTGTTTTCCAGCGGCAAGAGCGCTCTTTCTTTTGAGGTGCCGGTTATGTATGGAATTGAGTATGAAGACGATATCCTGCTGCTTCTGCGTATGATTAAATTCCTGCATATGCAGTCTCCGGATGCCGCACACATCTTTTGCCAAAGCCACCCTGTCGTTGATATGGAGGAGCTTCTCATGGTGATCGATGAAGTTATGTGGGATATTTTTGACGATGTGAACTTTTTCTTTGATGAAGAGTATGAAGCGACCGTCGTGCAATGCTCCCATCCAATCATCGACCGGCTGTATGAGCAGGGGCGTGCTTCTGATCCGAAGCACGGAAGCAGGCAAAGCGTATGGAGTAAAAAGCTGCATGATATTACTGAGTATTTCGTGCTGGGGGCAACAAACTCCGTTTACAAATTCTCACAGCATATCGCCGGAGATCATGTCGTTCTGGAGTTTTGCCTGTCGCCGGATTACTACGAGCCGCTCTATTTTGCAAATTCGCTGGTGGATCTGCTTCGTTACTGCCAATGCAGCGTCCGGCGAATAGAGGCAAAACTTGCTGAGAGAGAAACGGAAAACATAAGAAAGGAGGCTGCCTGATGCAGCCGGCTGAAAACAAGGATTATTCGAGAGATGTCATTCTGCGGTTATCTCCCACCAGAAATACGATCATTGTAGAGGAGCAAAAACCGGGCGGCATTGCCGCCTACAGGGAAATTGATCCTCTGGAGCTGTACTATGTTATCAACCAGAGCTATGCCAGCAATGATTATCTGGACAGCGGCTTTCTTCCGGAACACTGCCTTCACCTATCCATGTCTGCCATGGAGAAGTATTTCGTGCTTTGGAATCCGGAACTGCGGGCAGATGTGATTTATGGGGACCGGGAATACCCGAATTTTCCGATTCCCCGCATGGTGTTTGGCGTGCGGATTCTGGAAAACGGCAAAGTCGCGGAGTGTTCCATGGGCGTCGTTGCCGATGAAGCGCCAACCGTGGATACGCCGATGTTCTTTTACCCCTTTTCCAATGTCCATTCGGATGATCGGGTCTGCACGGGCAACAATGTGCTGCCGCGGTATCGAAAGATTTCCGCGCTGAAGAACTTTCCGCGGTATCTGCTGGGTCTACCTGACAACGACGATATGTATGACAGGGAGCATAACAGATTAAAGCTTTCGCACGGAGAGCTTCTGGAGCATCTCAAGGACAAAGATCCCGCATATTACTACACGGACATTCTGGTATCCAACGGAAAAACACTGGGAGATTTTATCAGCAGGAGGTAACATCATGGCACAGCTTAACCCAAAAGAAATGCAGCAGGCTCTCGCAAAGCCCTTCGCCCCGGAGGATCTGGAATGGCGGCTGCAGAACACGATAGAAGAGAAAATGCGCGGCCTGGCCGTTCCCTATGTGACAAACCGCGCCATTCAGAACCGCTTGGACGAGGTCTGCGGGCCGGAGAACTGGTATAACGACTTCAAGCCCTGGCACAGCAACGGGAAAAAGGAGGCGCAGCTTTGCGGCATCGCCATCTTCTTTGAGGGCCGCGGCTTCATTACCAAGTGGGACGGCGCCGAGGACTCGGATATCGAGGCTGTCAAGGGCGGCCTATCCGACAGTATGAAGCGCGCTGCCGTCCAATGGGGGATCGGCCGCGTGCTGTACGACCTTAATACCGTCTGGGTCGAGATTGAGAAGCGCGGGCGCAGCTTTGTGATCAAGGACAGCGAACGCGCCAAGCTGGATAACGCTTATCTGAGTGCGCTGAAGCGTTTGGGGCTGACACCGGCCGCGGCCTGCGGCATTCAATCGCTGCTGACGCCGAAAACCCTGCCGGGGCAGACAGCGCCGGAGGAAAACGCGACTGCAGCAAATCCGCAGCCAAAGCAGGGAAATTCCCAGCCCACGCCTGCACCGGCTTCGCAAAGAGCAGAGTTGCCTACGACACGGAGCGATTCACAGCAGACTCCGTCCGCACCGCAAAGTAGAGCGGCGGTTTCCCGCACAGTCCCCTTTACCCCGCCGCAGAGCGCAGCGTGGCAGAGAACAGACTGCTATGTGGTTCTGAGCACCAAGGTACAGGGCGGTATGAGCGGCAGCAGCACGCTTGTTACGCTCCGAGCGCCGGACGGCAAGCAGATCCCGGCCTTCGCCCGCGGCGCACGGCCCGAACTGAGCGCAGGCACCGTTCTGAGCAATGTAAAGATCACCATGCGTCAGCAGGATACCGTGGCATTTTATGTGTTGGAATCCTACGAGATTGTCCCACAGGAGGACAGGGCGGCGTAAACAGCGATTCATCGAAAAACGGAAAGGAGCAATTCTTTGAAAAAGATTGAGCAGTTTCAAATCACCAGCCTGATGCTTTCGGGCTTCAAGTCCTATGAGGAGCCGACAGAACTGGTGTTCGGCAATCCTACGGTCATCACCGGCGGCAACGGGCGGGGGAAAAGCAGCATTGCAGACGCCATCGCCTTTGCCGTTACCGGCTGTCCCTTCTTTGGAGAGCGTGGGATTGACCGCCTGCACAATGAGAATAACCCCGATGTCGCCATTCGGATGTGCTTTGTGGACGAAACAGGCACGCTCCATGAGCTCAATCGCACCCGCAGGAAAAACCGCATGACCATCACCTATGATGGCTATGAGATCCGGCAGTTGGATCTGGCAGATCTCTTTGGAGAGCGGGATGTATTCTTGTCCATTCTCAATCCTCTGTACTTTATTGAGGAGTTGGGTGAGGATGGAAAAAAGCTTTTGGAGCGATATCTTCCGACGATCCCTCATGAAACGGTACTCTCTCAGCTATCTGAGCCCGTGCGGGAACATCTCAAAAACGAGACGATTCTCTCGCCGGAGGGCAGTCTTAAGCGCTGCCGGGAGGAGATCCGTAGTCTGGAGGAACGCATTACCTATCTGAGAGGCCAGAAGGACTTGGCGGCGTCCCAGGGGGAATCCCATGAGCAGGCCGAGCAGGAAGTGACCTTGCAGGCAGGCCTCCTTCGCAGGGAGATCGCGGAACTGGAGCAAAGACAGTTTTCCAGCATGGATGTGAGCGCCATGCAGGAGCGGCTTGTAGAACTGAGCGGACGATATGAGGAAGCTGCCAGGGATGAACGCGCCGATACTTCTAAATTGCGGGAACAGCTTCAGCTTCTTCGGGAAAAGATCGCCCGCAGAGAAGTGTAGAAGTACCAGTCCAAATTCACGGAAGCGTTGGCGGAAGCGTCTGCCAGAGTCAAAGACCTGGGTGTGCGGTATCAGCGGGAAAACGCTGCATATAAGGCGTTTCACGCCGGTATGGAGTGTCCTGCCTGTCACCGGAGCGTGACAGAGCAGAGCTTGTCCGAAGTGCAGGCGGCGCTGAAAAAAGTGCTCTCCGAGCTTTATGCTGCCGGCAGTGAACAGCGCGCTCAGCTGATAGAGCTTCAGGAGATGGACAAAAAGGCTGCGGATACCTTCGCACGGTTCAAAGAAGATGACCTTGGTAAATGGGCCGCGGAAGCTGCGGAAATGGAGCAGCGCTGTGCCTCGCTTGCGGAGCAGGCTTCCGCAGAGACGGAGTGTCTGCGCGCAGAGATCCAGACGCTGACTGCTGATCTGGAGTACGGCAATCTTTCACAGGCGGAATACGACCGCCTCGGTACATGCCGGGAGGAACTGCGGCAGAGCGAAGCGAAAATAGCGGCGCTTCAGGATATGACGGCGGCGCAGCTTCCTGATTTTGACCGCGAGATCGCGCAGGCCAATGCCAACATTGCGGAGATCAAGCGCAAAATGGCCGATGTGATTGCTTACATCAGCAAGCGGGCAGAGCTGACCTTCTCGCAGCTTAAAATGAATCGCGTGGAGATCTCGCTCTACGATGTGGTGAAATCCACCGGGGAAGTCAAAGACACCTTCAAATTCCAGTATGGCGGCCGCCGTTACGACCGACTCTCTCTTTCGGAGAAGATCCGGGCCGGCATGGAGGTCTCTGAGCTGATGAAGCGGTTGACCGGGCGGAATTACCCCGTGTTTGTCGATAACATGGAGTCGGTAGATGACCTTGCCAATGTAAGGCCCACCGGACAGATCATCATGGCAAAATGTGTCAGCGGCGCGGCGCTGCAGGTGAAACCCATAAGACCCATTGCCTTTGCGGAGCAGAGAGCCGCATGATGGAGGTGAAACCGTTTGGCCGCAAAAATCTACGATAAGATCCCCATTGTGGACACGGCCAGACGGTGTGGGCTTGTCCTCGACTCCCGGACGCTGCGGCGAAAGGAAGTCGAGGCAAGCTGCCCCTTCTGCGGCGACCACGGGCAGGGGAAATATCATTTAAGCCTTAATACGGATACCGACCAATACCGCTGCAATCTCTGCGGCGCCCACGGCAACAGCGTGAGCCTGTATGCACGGATCAAAGGGATCTGTAACAAAGAGGCTTATCTGGAGCTGGCGCATGAGAGCAAGGTCTACCCCTTGCCTCAATCGCCATCTCCCCAAACACAGGAACGGCAGCCCTGCTCATTGGAGCAGCGCCATGCCGTGTATTCGGATATGCTGGCGCATCTGACGCTTCTCCCAAAACACGGCGAGAATCTCTTAGAACGGGGCTTGAGCGAAGAACGCATCCGAAGAAACGAGTACCGCAGTATGCCGGAGACAGAGCGCGGACGTCGGCTTTTAACCGACCTCCTGCGCAGCCTCGGCCATGACCTGCACGGTATTCCGGGCTTTCGCACCTATTATAGCGACTGGACGCTCTCCGGCCCCAGCGGTTTTTTGATTCCGGTTCGGAACAAGGATGGGCTGATTCAAGGGCTGAAGATCCGTCTGGACGATGCGCAGCAGGCCAATCGCAAATACCGCTGGCTTTCCAGCCGAAATCTGCCATCCGGCACCCGCAGCTATTCGTGGGTGCATGTGACAGGGAACACCCAAAGCAAACGTGCGTTTCTGACGGAAGGTCCGCTGAAGGGCGATGTAGCCAGTTTCCTTGCACAAGATGCGCTCTTTATCTGCATCGGCGGCGTCAACGCGCTGAACGGTTTGAATGATACCATCCGGAGTCTTGGCGTCCGCGAAGTCGTAGAGGCGATGGACATGGATCAGATGACCAATCCAAATGTGCGCAGCGCCATTCTCACCATGCGGAAGGAAGTGCGAAAGATCCCAGGCATTCGCTATTCAAAATACACATGGAATCCCGCCTATAAGGGAGTGGACGACTACCTTCTCAGTCAGGCGGCAACCATGTAACAAAGGAAGGACAACAATATGGAAGAAAAGATCATCAACATGAATCAGTTCCTCGGTGCGGCGCAGGGCGATCAGGAGCATATGCTTGGAAAGTTCTTATACTTTTCTCTTGCAAATCTGCTGGTGGATAAGGATGAACTGTCCTCGCTGTGCGAGAGCATGGGCATTCCCTACACCGGCAGCACCCGGCTTTCTCTCGGCGATGCGTTCCGCTCTGCCACAGGCGATATACGGGAGAGGGTTCCGGTCACGGTAGACGGTGAGACGAACATCTATCTTGCCTATTGCCGCGATAATAAGCGCACCGCCGGTGTTTTTTCGCGGGAACTGGTCAAAGAGACCTTGAATCGTGAAACCAACCGGTACGAAAAGCTGGCGAATATCAGCTGCGGTAAGAACGACGGAATGTTCCGCTGTGATAATCTCGTGCTGGACGATGCGGTGGATGTGCAGGGCTGCTGCCGAAAAGCGGAGGAGCTTTTTGAGCTCTACCAGCGATGCGCCAACCGCAAGCAGATCGAGACCATCTGCGTCAATTTCCTGCGAGGGATGGAGGCCACCAAGTTGAGTGCCACCGGTCATATGTACTTTGTCCCCCGCACTTTTATGGAGCGCGTGGATATTTTCGAGGACTTCATCACCCTGCTCAGCGGACTGAATAAAAAGCAGACGCCGCTGGTGGTCAACAGCTTCTACATCATTGACGATGCCAAGCAGCGGGATAAGATGACGGAGGAATTCTATCTGGCAGTGAAAAAGGAGATCGCGGCCTATCAGGAAAAGTGCGACTACCTCATTAAGAGCAGCAGCCAGAGTCCCGCGGTTATGGAGCGCTGGGTACTCAAGGTACAGGCGCTGGAGGAAAAGAAACGCCACTATGAGGGCGTGCTGCAGCGGGAACTGGACGGGCTGGACGATGAGTTTTCCGTCTTGAAGCTTCTTTCGCAGGAGCTTCAGGTACGGGCCCGGAGCATCCGCAGCCAGCGGTTTCAGCAAAGGGCGGCATAAATAAAACAAAGGGGCATCGGCAGTTGAGCCGATGCCCCTTTCGATTTTGATGATAAGTGCGTCAAATGTAGCAAGAAATATTACGATGGTAAATCGCACTATCACTTTTTAGCATATATTATGACAGGCCCTTTTTGCTTTGGGCAGCTTCTCTAATTTTTTGTACAAATTTTGCTCTTGAGATTATTACTGCAGCAACGGCCAGACAGTGAAAAATATTTTCGTTAGCGTATTGACATTACAAGGGGGCGGGGCCTTGCAGTGACGATACGCGGTGACCTCCATGTGAAGTCTCCTGGTGTAAAGCAGTTGATGGCCAGCGGCGTGGCTCTCATCGGCATCCCTCCGGTTATCCTGTTCTCCGGCCTCTTTGGTTAAACCCAAAAACTGCTGTCGGAGCAGGTAATCCGACTAAGTGGTGCAAGCCGCTTGATTACATAGATATGTGCAATATTTCAACGATACTTTTGTTATACATATATGATATAATAAGTACAATTGAAAACCCTTATGTTGAAGCAATTTTTTGTTTAGATGGAGGTGTGTAGAGTGAATGAGTTAATTTGGGATGGGGAAATGGATTGTGGCTGGGAAGACTTAGCCTCTAAAGTAAAAAGTGAAAGTCAAAGATTTACTGATGAGATGCTGAAAACAGTAGCGTTTTCTCCATCTGAAGAAGCAAAAAAATTAATTTCGCAAGAAAGCATGGAAAGATTTTGCCTATTAGCTGAAAAGTTGGCAGGCCAACTTGAAGATGGGTATTATTGTCAATTTGAAGATGTAGAGGATAATGTACACAACGCTTCGAAATTAACTAACTGGATAATTCTTGGTTCATTAACTGAAACGGCACTACAGATTTTCCTCGCCTTTTATATTGAATATTATAAAAAATCCCAATGGCAACAATGGATTAATTTTCCTGAGGTTAAAGTGAAGGAAGAGGTTAATGGAGCTATTACAAAATTGATTGAAGAAGGTGTTATTGAAAGCAGCCAGGGAAAGTCATTAAAAGAAGCCATTAAGGACACCATAAAAAAACATAGCAAGGAACATCCAGTTCAAAGAGTAATGCTTGATGAAATAATCCAGTTTTATGTGGCGCAAGAGCTTTTGGATGATGAAGAACTTCAGTACTTGAAGGGAATTCAGTCAAATAGAAATGGAATTCATTCATTCGAAAATCGAGAAATAGGAAATTGGACTGATTTGCAGTATTCCGTACGGTTTTGGTGCTATTTATTGGAATGGATTCTGTATAGACTTCCAGACATTCCAGATTATGATTAATTACATATCCCAGTTACTGGTCAATCACCATTGACTGGGATATTTTCCTGACCTCTTCGGCTGCAAGTGTACATGCAACTTTGATGAGAACTCTGTTATATCCACATTTTTCATTACAGATTGCCCAGTTATCCACCAACTATACTTTTGGTACGGGCAAAGAAGAAACTTATGGCATTTTTCGAAAGTGTAGCCGGTGTAATGCAAACTCTGGTAGTAGTTCTGGGTACAGGCCATGTCAACCTTCTGGAAGGTTACGGTCAAGACAACCCCGGCGCCAATGCTCATGTACGATAGAGAAGCACCAACAAAACAGGCAAGGACAGCCGCCCCGCCGCTATTCCGAGCAAAAGGGTTTGGTAGAAATGCTCACAGCCGTATGCTATACTAAATATTAATTGAGTAGCGGCGAACTGGCGGGGAAATCGCCAATTCGCCGCTTTGCCTATCAAAAATATTTTTCGAGAAATTTTCTCTTTTTCTGTAATGTTTTCTGCTAAATCCATAGTACATGGGTGGGGCAGGAAAGGACGGTGATGTAATTGGACGATAGCAAAATTATTGATTTGTTCTATGCGCGCTCGGAGCAGGCAATCATGGAGCTATCAACAAAATACGGGGCTGTTTGCAGCAAGGTTGCAAAGAATATTTTGAACAATTCGCATGATGCAGAAGAATGTGTCAATGACGCTTATTTGGGTGCATGGAATACGATACCGCCTCAAAACCCAAACCCGCTATTGACCTATGTCTGTAGAATCGTTCGCAATCTATCGATTATGAAGTACCACGCCAATACAGCGATCAAACGAAACAGCTTTTACGATGCTGCATTGGACGAATTGGAGGACTGTCTTGCTTCTCCTGAAACGGTCGAGGACAAGCTGACCGCCAAGGAGCTTTCTGATGCTCTTGATCAGTTCCTTGATACGCTGGATCAGGAGAACAGGGTAATGTTTGTGCGGCGATACTGGTACTCCGATTCGATTTCAGAGATAGCAGAACGATTGCACATGAGCAAAAACAATGTATCTGTTCGCCTTTCCAGAACACGGGAAAGATTAAAAAACTATTTGAAGAAAGAGGGGTACCTCCTATGACACGAAAGGATATTTCCGATGGTGTTGGGAATATCAGCACCCGGCACATCCAAGAGGCGGCGAGTTATATGGCCGCAGAAAAAAAGGTCAGCTTTTTCAAGAAGCCTTTTGGCAGATCAATGATCGCGGCTGTTCTCGCACTATGCATACTCGCTGGAGGCATTAGTATTTTCTCTCCCTTTGGCGGCATGGTTGTAACTGCCTATGCACACGGGACGGACGAGGAAATTACGCAGGCCGGTGCAGTCATCAACACAGGTACGATCAGCGACAGCGGCGAAATGACAGGGCATCCGCTGATGTTCTATCTTTCTGGGAAAGACATTTCTACTGTCCGTTTTTCCTGCAAAAACCAGCAGATCAATTTTATGGACTGGACGGAAAAGCGTGACGAATTTGGCCTGGCTCAAAACTTTACGGTTTCCTATGGCGAGGATGAAAGCGAATACTATTATCTCCTGATTGACTGGGTTCCCAATGCCACAATTCGTGAACTGACTGACAATGCAAGCAGCACGATTGCTACTTTGCCGCAGGAACTCCGGGAAGATGTCATCGTATTGGAGATTACTTTTGAAAATGGAAAGACACTGACAAAAGCAATTACGGTTTCTCTTTTAGAGGACGGAACTTTCTTTGCTAAGTTTGACGATTATGAAATTACTTCAGAGGACAGCTTTATTGACCGTCCCGATAGCGAAAGCATCCCCCGCAATATTCTCCATTCACAAGATGATAGTCCTGCATGGAATGAAGAATTGAAAATAGCAGATGAAGCAGCCAGAGCCTATTATGAGAATACAGTCTTTGAAGTTGTTTCTTTGGAATTGAAGAGCCAGACAGAAAATGAAATTTCTTTCTCCGTCTGCGTGAGCAAAGGCGGCATCGTGCAGGAGCCTGATCGAACGATCTTTTTAGAGTTCGTCAATGGCCATTGGGAAGTTGTCAATGAAGGCTACTGATATGATTGCCATATCCTGCGCGAGTATTGTAAAAATGCTGTAACGGATTTTCGAAGAGCAAGTTTCCCCCCTATTGGATCGGTTTGAAGCCTATGACTGGTCTGTACTGGGGAGCCGCTTGAAAATAAAAGAAAAGGCGATAACTTTTCTGGAAGCGTCCAAAATAGGAGGACTTCATCGTAATAAGTATAATAGGAGACACAAAAGAGTTTTATATATCGCATTTTGATGTGTAAATGAAGCAGTCCGAAATGATCAAGTAAAGCTAGACGCTGCTATGAGCCATCATGCAAAACGGCTGGGAGAGGCGTTTACCTTCTCTCAGCCGTTCGTTTTGTTTGAAACCTCTTCTTTGCAGTGTTCCTTCTCATAGCGGATCTGCTGCAGCACCGCTCTGGCGGCGGCTGCAGCCATGCGCTGTTCCTCTTCACTAAAACTGGACAACTCTTGAAAAAGCTGTTCGGTATCCTGCGCCAGACCGCAATCATAATTAAAAATATCATTAGGGGCGATGTCCAGCAGGCGAACCATCACAAACAGGTTTTCAAAACGGGGGTTTCCCCTGCCATTCTCTATTTCCAGAATCGTTCGTGGCTGAACCCCGACCTTTTCTGCGAGATAGTCCTGTGTGATCCTCTTGCGCTTGCGGGCTACGCGAACGACCTTGCCTAAGTTAATCTTCGCTTCCTGCATTATAACTCACCTCGACATAATCTTATAATGCAGTATGACAAGTATGAATGTGTTAATTCAGCATACAAAGGTGTTCTATACTTCATTAACAGGAGGAGACTTTGTATGATGCCTTCGTAGCATACGGATTGCAGTATCTTCTCCATAAACGACGGATGAAGTTCTACCGCAAGATGTATGCTGCGGCACTTCTGTGTGAGTTTTTACAGCATGTTGGCAGGATATTAAACGCATATTTTCCGGAGGACAAGCTAGCAGAGATATTCTTGACGGCCGTTCAGTGCGGGCTGCCGCACAGAGAGGGTGTGCGTCGGCTTCTATACGATCTTGATTTCAACCATGGATCGCTACGCTTCCGTAGTTGGGATAACTCCATATTTTCTCAAGGCACTTTCGCGGGTTATGATATCCGTGAAAGTGCCTTTTGCTTTGCCATATCAGGCAACCGACAGATTCGCTGCCGTTCTCCGCCTGCAGCACTCATGGCAATCAAAAATCTATAACAGAAAGGAAAGTGCTATGAGTAAGTACGTTTTGAAGCTGTTGGAGAGCTATAACGAGCGTGAACGCAAGATTGCGGTACTTCGGTATAATCTGGAGCACCCGGCCAAAGTAAGCAGGTCAGAACAGATCGAAGCCATGAACTTCGGACATGGCGATGGTCTTGACCATAGTGCGGGACATATTTCCAATAAGACCCTCTACATTGCACTCAATTACGAAGAACAGGCGGAACGCATGAATGCAGAGTCAGCACACGAAATTGCAAAGGAACTGTTTGCTTTGGAATGTGAGCAGAGACGCCTGACATACTTTATTGGTCTATTGGATAAGCGGCAGGCTGAGGTGATTCGTCTGGTGTTTGTGGACGGAATTCCCACGAAGGAAGTTGCTGCCAGCTTTGGCTTGACCTACCGCACCATCGACCGGATCAAGCGTACTGCCATCGAAAATCTTGCGGAGATGTATGCCTATTCCGATCAGTTTCGCGTCTGATTTTTTGAAAATGTCCTAAAAATGTCTAAGCCGATGTACTTGAAGTGTCATATGGCGCTATGGTATGATTAGGCTGGTAAAAAGGAGATGCCCCGACGAACGGGGGCATCTCCTTTGCCGTTTGGCTGTTAATCAATATTATTTGAGAGAGGAGTTGTGTCATGACTCTTACATATCAAGGAAAGCTATTTGCAGAATATCCTGATGTGGTATCCGTTAAGCAGATGTGCATCATGTTGGGCGGAATCAGCATGAAAACAGCTTACAAATTGTTGGGGAACGGTGAAATTCACCATCTGAAAATTGGTAAGTCATTTAAGATTCCGAAGATTTGCGTGATTGAGTATCTGCTTGGTTGACGGAGAAATTTCGGCGCAAGGATTTCAAAATAAAGTTTATAGGCACATTGGAGAGAACGGCAGCTTATGGTATAATTGATCTGCCATTGACAGATAGGTTGTACCGCTACAAAAAGGAGGAACAACATGGTAGCGGGTCATCTGCAAACAAAAAAAGGTTACTATTACATGGTGCTGAATTTGAAATCCGAAGATGGCAATCGCAAGTCCAAATGGATTTCAACAGGGATACCGGCAACTGGGAAGAAAAGTGCAAAGTTGGCGGAAGAAATGTTAGCCGAAACCAGATGCACCTATAAAGATGCTGCATCACCTTGTGCAGTATCTCCCGTGATCAGCAGAGAAGATATTTCTTTTTCTGACTACATGATCAAGTGGTTGGGTATCATCAAGAACTCTGTGGAGGTAGATACATATGCGGGATATGTAAACAATATTGAAAAGCGAATTGTCCCATATTTTCGTGGACAAAGAATACTGCTCAGAGAGCTGACTGCGCTGGATGTGGAGAATTTTTACAGCTATTGTTTCAATGAACTGCACCTAAAAGGAACCACGGTTCAGCGTTTTCATGCGAATATCCATAAGGCAATGAAGTATGCTCGTAAACACGATTTAATTGCCTCGAATCCGATGGACAATGTGGAGCGGCCAAAGAGTCAAAGATATGTTGGAGCATTTTATTCTGTGTCGGAACTAGAAACGCTCTTTCAAGCAGTGAAAGGTGATCCTTGCGAGTTCCCTGTTCTAATGGCAGCTTTTTATGGCTTGCGAAGGAGTGAGATCATGGGGCTCCGGTGGAGGGCAATCGACTTTGAAAACAATCTGATTACGATTGACCATACAGTTGTTCAGTGTATGTGCGATGGTACGACCATCACAGTCGAAAAGGATCGTACAAAAAATCAGTCAAGCTGCCGCTCAATGCCATTGGTTCCGCAATACCGCGACCTTTTGTTGCGTATGAAAGTACGGCAGGAATGCTGTCGGAAGTTGTGTGGAAATTGCTATACAGAAAGCGAGTATATCTTTGTAAACGATATGGGAGAACCCTATCAGCCGAACTATGTAACACAGCATTTCAAGCTCGTCTTGAGGAAAAATCACTTGCGCAGTATTCGCTTTCACGATTTGAGACATACCTGTGCTTCGCTGCTGCTGAAAAATGGTGTACCAATGAAGGATATACAGGAGTGGCTTGGACACAGCAGCTATAACACAACCGCAAATATCTACGCACATCTGGACACATCGTCGAAAAATACTTCGGCATCGAAGATGAGCAATGTTGTTATCATTGAACCAGGCATCAGCACAAGCGTTTGAAAGAGGATTATGGAGAGAACTGCGGAGAGAACTGCAAAAAAACAGGGTGAAATGGATGCTTTTCATGGGAGAAAAGAAGAAACGCCTGATGCCTCAAATGCTGAGGGATCAAGCGTTTCGGAGGATGGTGCCGGTGGTGGGACTCGAACCCACACGGTGTCGCCACCGGCGGATTTTGAATCCGCTACGTCTACCATTCCATCACACCGGCACATTTTATCGAGAAACTCCCAAAATTCTCATAGGAGAGAACAAGGAGAGAACTCACTACAAAAGCCATATTTTATTGTAACTGGGAAGCCTTGAAAAATCAAGGTTTTTATCAGATTTCATACTGCCAGACTTACTGGCTTTTGAGTCCGCTACGTCTACCAATTCCATCACACCGGCGAGGGGAATAGAACAAGAGTTATTATATGCGATGCAAGGCTTATTTGCAAGCATTATTTTCACAAAAGCTCCGGCGCGCAAGCGCCGGAGCTTTTGATATGCAGATATCACACGTAGCGCTGGTGGATGACGTCGAACACGCCGCGCGTGGTGAGACGCAGCGTCGGGATGACGGTCAGCGCCATGAACGAGAGCGTCATAAACGGGTCGACCCCGCGCGAGACGCCGAGCTTGAAGGCCTGCTCCTTGGCGTTTTCCAGCGCCTCGTTGACTTCGATGAGCGGCGCTTCGCTCATGATGCCAGCGATCTGGAGCTGGACCTCGCCGAGCACCTTGCCGTCCTCCATCACGACGATGCCGCCGCCGAGCTCGACGACGCGGTTGACTGCCGCCGCCATGTCCTCTTCGTTCGCACCGACGACGATGATGTTGTGGCTGTCGTGCGAGATGGACGTCGCCACCGCGCCGGACTTGAGGCCGTAGCCCTTGATGTAGCCGATGCCGATGTGGTGCGTGTTCTTGTGGCGCTCGATGACGGCAATTTTCAAGATGTCGTCCTCAACGCTGATCTTTTCGGCGTAGCCCGCATCGGTCGTGACGATCTCGCCAGGCACCATGCCGAGCACCGCGCGCGGGCGGGACTCGATAAAGTCCGTGGCCTCAAGGTGCGCAACGTGGAACGTCTCGTGCGAGCGCTTGACGAGGTGCGGATCGATCTCGGGCGCTTCAAACGGCGTGACGGTCTTGCCGTCGAACATCAGCTTGCCCTTCTTGTAGACCTCAAGGATGTTGAAGTCGTCGAAATTGTCGATCACGACAAAGTCCGCAAGAAAGCCCGGTGCGATTGCGCCGCGGTTGTTGAGCAGGAAGTAGCGCGCGGCGTGGTGGCTCGCGCATTTGACGGCGATGATCGGGTCGACGCCCGCTTTGATGGCACGGCGCACGATGTAGTCGATGTGGCCCTTTTCGAGAAGATCGTTCGGGTGCTTGTCGTCCGTGCAGAACATGCAGTAGGTGTAATACTGCGGTGTGAGCAGCGGGAGCAGCGCGTCGAGGTTGCGCGCGGCCGTGCCCTCGCGGATCATGATGTACTGTCCGCGCTCGAGTTTGGCGATGGCATCCTCCACGGTGTTGCACTCGTGGTCGGAATAGACGCCGGCGGCGATGTAGGCGTTCAGGTCGTTGTCCGAAAGGCCGGGGGCGTGGCCGTCGATTTTTTTGTGGTGCGCCTGCGCGGCGACGATCTTTTCGAGCACCTGCTCGTCGGCGTTCGTGACGCCGACATAGTTCATCATTTCGGCCAGACCCTCGACGCGGTTGTGCTCGTAGAACGAGTCGATCGCGCGGTAGTCGAGCACCGCACCGGATTCGTCGAGCGGCGTTGCGGGCACGCAGGAGGGGAGCATAAAGCGCACGTCGACGGGCAGGTCTTCCGTCGCCTGCAGCATATACTCGATGCCGTCCGTTCCCATGACATTCGCGATCTCGTGCGGGTCGGTAATGACGGTGGTGGTGCCGTGCGGTACGACCGCGTTGGCAAACTCCTTCGGGGAAACGAGCGAGCTTTCCAGGTGGATGTGTGCATCGACAAAGCCGGGCAGCACGAGCTTGCCGCCCATATCGATCTCCACTTCGCCCTCGTAGTGCTCGCCCATGCCCGCGATGAGGCCCTCGGCCACGGCGATATCGCCATGGCTCAGCTCATTGCAGAAGACGTTCACATAGGTCGCGTTCTTGAGCACAAGGTCGGCCTTCTGCCGTCCCGAGGCCACCTCGACGACGTGGAGCTTCTTGTTCAGCTTGCGGTTGATCTTGCCTGCGTAGCTTTCCCGGTATGCCATGCGTGTTCCTCCTTATTTTGTTGTGTTTGACCAGTTTATACGACGTTTCATCCGTCTTCCTCAGTTATTTTTTATAGGATACTACGTTCTTTTGCACTTGTCCAGCAGAAAAAGCTGAAAGTTTTTTAGTTATTCTGCCAAAAATTCAGTTTTGTATCAAACCAGCGGCAGCTTTGCCGCCCGTTCCAAAAAAAGAGGGCCATCTGCAAGCAGATGACCCTCTTTTTCGTTTTTCTCAGGTGCGGGCTCAGTGACGGCCGCCGAAGCCGCCGCCGCGTCCTCCGCCGCCGAAACCGCCGCTGTGACCTCCACCGAAGCCACCGCCGCGGCTGCCGCCGCCAAAACCGCCGAAGCTACCGCCGCCAAAGCCACCCCCACGGCCGCCGCCAAAGCCTCCAAAGCTATTGCCCGAGCCGGACGGCCGTCTCGGTGGCTGGGGCGGACGGCGATTGCCGCCGGAGGGTCCGCCGCTGTACGGCGGTCTCGGCCCGCCCTGCGGAGGACGGGGGCCGCCCGAGCGGGGCGAACGGGGCGGGCGCGGGCCGCGCGGCGGACGGCGTCCCCAGAAGATGGGGTGATACATCACCGTCGGCACGCCCATGCCGGGCATCATGTAGCGGCGGCGATAGCGGCGATAACGCATGCCATCAAGCATGATCCAGAGGACAAAGAATATGATGAGGATCATGATGAACATCACACCGTTGGCCGCCTCGTCCAGCGCCGCCTCGCTCTGCTGATACTGCTGGCTCAGCTCCACATGGAGCGCGGCGCAAAGCGAGCACACCGCCGCGTCATAATCGCCCTTCTGCACGTCGCCCGCCATGCAGGAATCGACAAAGCTGTAGGAAAGTCCGTTCAGCAGATCGTAAAAATTGCCGCTGGCGACCACGTAGTAATTCTGCTGCTGTTTTGCGATGACCAGGATCGCGTCGTTCGTGCCTAACTGCATGGTGTCTGCGTAGTCATACGCCGTATTTTCCAGATCATCCGACGACTGTACCGTTACCACGGCCATGATACTGCCGAACATCTGGTCCCAGTTGGCGTTATAGAGACCAATGGCCTCCTCGGTCTTGTCGGAAAGGATATCTGCCTCATCGCGCACATACTGCGTGAAGGCCGCTGTCGAAAGCGAGGGATCGAGCTTTTCTCCGCCCTCCGGCGTAGAGACAACGGGTGCTTTGTGCAGGCCCCACGCACCGGAGACGAGGATCGCCAGAATCAGCACCGCGATGGCGACGCCGCGTTTTTGAAAGAATTTCATATGCTTCTCCTATCCGGAGCGTCTCAGCTTCTCAGCTCCATGAGCTTCTGCTTCAGCTCGCCCTCGATGCGGCCGAGCTCGACCTCTGCTTCCTTGCGCTTCTGCGCGCCCTCGCGCTGGATATTCACGACCTCGTCGAGTGTGGTGATGAGCTGCTCGTTCGTGTGCTGGAGCGTCTCGATATCGACCACGCTGCGCTCGGCCTCCTTCGCCGTGGCGATGGTCCCCATCTTAAGCATATCGGCGTTCTTCTTGAGCAGCTCGTTCGTCGTCTGCGCCACGGCGCTCTGCGCGGCCGTTGCCTGACGGCTGTGCTCCATGCCGAGGGCGAGCACCATCTGGCTCTTCCAGAGCGGGATGGTATTGACGAGCGAGGACTGGATCTTTTCGACCATCAGCGTGTCGTTGTTCTGCAAAAGTCTCGTCTGCGGGCCCATCTGGAGCGACACCATGCGCGTCAGCTCCAGGTCGTGCAGCTTCTTTTCAAAGCGCTCGCACTTCTGCGCGTAGTCGTTATAGGCCTGCGCATCCTCGGCAAGGCCGCTCGCCTCCGCCTTTTTGCGCAGCTCCTCCAGCTCGCCGGAGCGGACCTCGGCCAGACGCTTTTTGCCCGCGATGATATACATGGTCAGCTCTTTATAGTATTTGAGGTTCAGCTCATACATCTGGTCGAGCATCGCGATATCCTTCATCAGCGTGACCTGATGCTTTTCAAGCTCGGATACGATGCGGTTCACGCTCGTCTCGGCCTTGCCGTACTGCGCGCGCATCAGCTCGAGCTTATCCTTCTGCTTGCGGAAAAGACCCGCAAGACCTTTCTTCTCTTCCTCCTGACCGAAGCCCTTGACCTCGACAACGAGGTTCGAGAGCGTCTCGCCCACTTCGCCCAGGTCCTTGTTGCGCACGGAGGAGAGGGCATTTTCAGAGAACGTCGCCACGCTCTTCTGCGCGGCCACGCCATAGTTGAGCACAAGGTTCGTATCCATAATGTCGATCTTCTTGGCAAAGTCGTCGACGGCCTTTTTCTCCTGCTCGGTCAGCATACTCTCGTCGACCTTGACAGGCTCGACCTCCTTCTTTTCCTCCTGCGGCGCGGGCGCTTCGGGCGCGAGCGTCAGCTCGGGAACGGCCTCCTGTGCCGTTCCGGTGGGATCCAGGGTCAGCTCGGGCATCATGTTGTCGCTCATATCATTTCTCCTCCGTATTTTGGCTTTCGGTTTGTTCCTGTTCATGCTTTTTGATGCGCTGAATGCGGCGCAGGCACAGCAGCGTGGCCAACGCCCAGATCAGCGCGGAATAGTAAAGCGTATCCCTGTGCAGATGCAGCGCGCCGATGATGCTTGCAACACACATGATGGCAAAGATCGCACAGAAGATGGGGTCGAGCCACACGCCTTTCAGCCGTTTCAATATCCACGCATTGACTTTGGCGTTGAACGCCATCACTTTTTTTCGCATCGTCCTTCTCCTTTACAGCTCGAGCTTGATATCGTCCTGCGTGGCGGCAGCCGTACCGCCGTCGCTGCTCAGGCCCTCTTGCTTCATCATGTTTTCAAGCACCGTGATGTCGGTGGAAATATCCATCGCCTCGCTGCCGAAGAGCATGTCGAGCTGCTTTTCAAAAGCCGTAACGATCGTGCCCATCATACTCTCCACGCGCTGCATGGTCGCGTCGATGTTCTCGCCGCTCACGCCCTGCGCGCCCATACGGTCATAGGCGTTCAAGAGCTTAAGGGTCGTGGGCAGGTAGTAGTCCATGAACTTGCGGATCTGCGGCAGCTTCGACGGGTCGGATTTGACCTGCGCGAAAATTTTCGCGCTCAGGTCCTCGAGCCGGTCGATGTCGGCAGAGATCTTCTCATCCTTGATGGACGTGTTGAGCCGCTTCATCTCGGAGATGGCAAGATTGCCGTCCTTGATCATCTTGTCGAGCTCGGGGTTGCCGGTGCTCTCTTCCTTTTTCGGCGGGTCGGGCACAGTGACCTCGACCGTGCCGCACACGGCGTTCATAATGAAGAACACCACCCCCGACACGACCGCCACAAAGAGGAAATGCGGTACGCGGTAGAGCGGGAACAGCAGCGCGTAAATGACCCATGTTCCCGCCGCGGCGTAATAGGGTACGGTGGATCTGCGTTTGACGGTTGCCAAGGCGATCGCCTCCTGTTTTCATAAATATTCTGACTGATATATGATATCACATCGCATCAGCGCGGTCAAGCAAAGCAAGCGCTTGAAACATTGCAATATCGCACTTTTTACAAAAGGAGGCGGCGTCCGGTCCAGGACGCCGCCTCCTTGCAAAATACTGCGTTTTTCTTATTCGTTTCGGATGGCTTCGAGCGCCGAGATCTTGACCGCCTTATTCGCCGGCTGATAGCCGGACACAAGGCCCACCAGCACCGAGAATACCAGCGCAAAGATGATAAGCTCCGGCTTGATGACGGAAACGCGCGTCACGTTCTCTCCGCCGATGAGCGCCTGCTTGATGAGCTCCCACGTCACTCCCCCGCCGCCGAACGCACCGAAGGAGAAGAGATTGATGCCGACGGAGATGATGAAGCTGAAAATAAGCCCCAAAACGCCGCCGAGAAGGCCGATGCTGCCCGCCTCCATGAGGAACATCGCGCGGATATCGCGCACATAGCAGCCGAGCGCCTTCATAATGCCGATCTCCTTCGTGCGCTCGGAGATGGACATGATCATCGTGTTCGTGATGCCGATGGCCGCGACCAGAAGCGAGATCGCACCGAGGCCACCGAGCATCAGCTCGATCTGGCGGGTCTGCTTGTTGAGCTCGTCGCGCATGCTCTGCATAGAATACGTACTGTAGCCCAAGTCCTTGATGGACTGCTCCACATCTGCCACCGCATCAAGGCTCTCCGCCTTGACATTGATGGACGAATACTCGAACTTCGTGTCGGTCTTCCCCGTCAGGTCTTTGAGGAGCGACTTGAGCGCATTGATGTCCATCATCACGCCGCCGCTCGTCTCATAGCCCTTTCCCCGGTCCTCCTTCAGCACACCGACGACCTTTAGCTCGACCTCGTAAGGCGTGGGCTCGGTGCCCGTACCGTTGTTATACGGTGTGAGTACCATGGTGATGCTCGTCTTGAGCGGGTCGAAAAACGGGTCGGGGACGTTTTCCGTGTCGATATTGCCGTTTTCGTCCCAGGTGTATCGGTCGACATAATTTCTGCCGTCCGGCATGAGCGTATCGAAGAAGTTATAGGCAAAATACTGGCCCACGACCACCTCGTCGCTGCTTTCTGGGTAGCGGCCCGCGACCAGCTCATAACCCATGTCCTCAAGGGCGCTCGAGTCAATGCCGGCAAAATCGACCCAGTTGGCCGTGTAGCGGCCGTTGATGCCCGCCTTAAACGAAATGTTGTAATCGTCGAGGCTTGCCTTGGGCATGACGGCCTTGACGCCCGCGATCTCGTGGAAGCTCTCGACCGCCTTCTCATCGAGCTTGCTCTCCGTCTGCGTGCCGGTGCTCTGGTTGTAGCCGCGGTAGACCTCGATGATGGAGAGGTCACCCATATTTTTGAGCATCTGATCGTAGGACTCCTGCATGCCCGCGCCGATGGAGACCATCACGATGATGGACGTGCAGCCGATGAACACGCCCAGCACCGTCAGGATCGTGCGCCCCTTGCGCCGCGACAGGCTGTCGAAGCACATTTTCAGGATGTCTGCGAATCTCATTTGTTCTGCTCCTCAGCACCCGTGGCCGCAGTCTCCTTCGCCGCGGCGTCCGCTGCCTCCTTCTTCTCTTCGGCGATCTCCTCTTCGTCCCACTTGTCCCAGAGGGCCTGCTCGGCCTTCTGCTTGGCCTTTTTCTTGCGGATGCGCAGCACGATGAGAAGGACGATGAGCGCGGCGACCCCCGCGATGATGACGTACTTCCACGGGAAGGTGTTTGCCGGCTCGGGGTCGATCATGCCGGGATCGTCCATGCCGGGGTCGGCCGGCTCATAGGCCATGGCCTCGACCGTTGCCTCGAACACGCGCTCTTTGGTGTTGCCGTTGGAATCTTCGTAGGTAATGACGATCTTGACCTGATTCTCACCCTCCAGCTGCGGGGTCACGGCGAAGGCGATGGTGCCGTTCTTGCCGCCGTCGATCGTGCCGACGCGCTGATAAGGCGTGGGGGAATCAATGTCACCGGAGATGGTCGCCTCAACGTTGCTGATGGCGCTCTTGCCCTTGTTGACATAGTCGATCGTCAGGCTCGTCTCCTCGCCGACGTAGCCGGTGTAGGAGGTCTTGGGTTCGCTCAGCTCAAAGCGGTCGGGCTGGTAGAGCGGCACGCTCAGCGAGAGGGTCGCGCTGCCGGATTTACGGGCATTCTGATCGACGTATTCATAGGTAACGGCGATCTGCACATTCTGTGCGCTCGCGCTGATGAGCTGCGCGGCCTTCATCGGCACGGTAACGCTCTTGCTGCCGCCCGCGGCAACGGAATCAAAATAGAAGGTGTTGGTCGAGCCGTTGAGCATCAGGTCCGTGCCGCCGGTGACGGTAACCATGACGTTTTCAATTTTGATCTTCTTGCTGGTGTTTGTAAACGAGAAGCTCAGATTCGTGCTCGAACCTGCGGCGACGGACGAGCCGCCGTAGTTGTACTTCGAGAGGATGACGATGGGGGTCGGGCTTGCGATGGTCTCCTCTTCCTTGGTGTCCTTGGTGACCGTCGCGGGCACGTTGACGCTGCCGCTGGCGCTGCCGGAGGCGGTCGTGCTCGTACCGCTGTCGTAGTAGAAGTCAAGCTTTGCCGAGAGCGACTGGCTCGCGCTCGTGATCTTATCCACGGCCTTGACCGAGACCATCACCACGCCCGACTGATTCGGGCGGATATCGTCGAGCGTGTAGGCGCTCTGCGAATCCGTGACCATCAGGCCGTCCGACGGCGTGACCGTCACCATCGGGGAACGCATGGTCGTGCTGCCGACATTCTGGATGTAGATCGAGATGACCTTGCTCTCGCCCGCGGCGATGCTGCCGAAGGCCGCGTCGGAGCTGAAAACCGCGTGCGGCTCGGGGATCACGGTGGGGGCGGGCTTTTCCGGCTCGGTGTAGGGCACGCACTCGCTGACCGTCAGATTGAAGGTCTGATTCGTTGTTTCCACGCCGTTTTCCTGATAATAAACCGTAAAGCTCAGGCTGTTGCCCGTGCCGGAATAGGAGAGGTTGTAGAGTATGAACGATGCCGTGCCGTTTTCGACGTTGCTGATGTTGCCGGCCTCGCCGCCGCGGAACGAGTCGACGCCGCGCACAACGCGGGAGACCGTGCCGCTGCCGCCGATACGGGACAGGCTGACGGCAATATTGACCGTCTGGTTTGTTTCAATGCTGTAGGCACCCGCATTATAACCGGTGACAAGGTAGCTCGTCTTATCATCGGCCCTTGCCGCGAGTCCCGCGGGCAGGAGCGCCGCGCACAGCACCAGGGCAAGGCACAGGGAGAGCAGGGATCTTGTGATGCGTTTCATGTTCGATTTCCTCCGTTATTCGATATAGGGGGCGGCGTCGATCTCCGCCTTGACCTGATTTTCAACATTGCTGACGATCCGGCCGTCGATGAGCGTGACGATGCGGTCGGCATACTCGGTCATCTCCGGGTCGTGGGAGACGAGCACGATCGTCTGGTGAAAGCGATGGGCAAAGCCGCGGATCATGTGCATGACCTCTTTCGTCGTCCTTGTGTCGAGGTTGCCGGTCGGCTCATCGGCAAACACCACCTCCGGCTGCGTAATGAACGCGCGCGCAATGCCGACACGCTGCTGCTGTCCGCCGGACATCTGGTTGGGAAAGTGGTCCATGCGGTCCTTCAGTCCCACGCGGCAGAGCATTTTTTTGGCCTCCAGAAGCCGCACGTCCGGGTCGACGCCCTTGAACATGAGCGGCATGGCCACATTCTCCGCCGCCGTCAGCTCCGGCAGCAGGTTGTAGGACTGGAAGACGAAGCCGATGTGCTTCTGGCGGAAGGCGGCAAGCTGGTTTTCGTTCAGGCGTGAGATCGGCACGCCGCCGATGCGCACCACACCGCGCGTGGGCTTTTCAAGGCCCGCCAACTGGTTGAGCAGCGTCGATTTGCCGCTGCCGGATGTGCCGAAGATGCAGCACACCTCGCCCCGCGGGATATCGAGGTCGATATTGTGCAGCGCGACCACGTGCTCCTGCCCCATCATGTAGACCTTTCGGAGCTTTCGCACCGAAATGACGGGCTTCTGGTCATTTGTCATCGCAGATTCTCCTCATTCTAAACTTGCTTTTTATTATACTCCCATCTCAGGAAGAAGTCGTTACAATCGGGCGCGATTTGGTTACAATTTATTTTAAGATTTGTTTAAGGCCGCGCCGCGCAGCATTCCTGTAGTATTTAGACGGAACAAATCGGAAAAAGTTTCATCCCGCATGAAAAAACGGCGGACTTTTCAGTCCGCCGTTTCCGCTTCTCAAAAAAAAGCAGCTTTTCCTTTTTCGGCATTCTCAGCCCTGCGCCGCATCGGGCACAACGTAGACCGTCATGCTCTCGCCGCTCGTGTCGATGGGCTGCGTATCGTCAAGGGACTGCGTCAGCTCCGCGTCGGCATAGAGCTGATTGCCCGTGCTGCTGGCAAATGTGACATAAGTACCGCGCTTGACGGCGTAATTCTGCGTTTCCTCTTCCGCCGTGCCGGGCGCAAAGACAAGCGTCAGCTCACAGGCGTCGTTGCTGTCAAGCGCCTCGGCCGCCAGCTCCTTTTCCGGCGCGTAGGTCTCATCGTAGCTCCAATCATAAAGCGTCGTGCCGAGCACCGAAGATTCGCCGCTCTCATCCTTGCTGTAGTCCGTCACGCTCATGGCAAGCAGCTCGCCCGTCGCGGGGTCGACATAGTAGATGGTGGTACAGTAGTAGTCCGTCATGTCGGTGTAGGTCGTAGTGGTAGAGATCAGCACCGCGCCGTCCTGCTCGCTCTGCTCGTCGACGGTCTCGTTCGCGCTGTCGTCCGCTTCACGGCAGGCGGGCAGCATATCGAGGATATACGTCTCGTACTCGGCGGCGGGATAGCAGTTCATGCCGAGCCGGTCGTCGCTCTGCATGGTGTTGAGGTACACGCCATAGCCCTCTTCGGAGAAGCACGACTGCGCGTAGAATTCATCCTCACCGACGGGGCTGTTGGCCGTATAGCTGTAATGCGAGGCCATCAGCAGACGCTTTTCGCTGTCGCGCGTATACTGCACCTTGGCCGTATAGGTCTCCTGATCGTCCTGGTCGGTGCCCTGAACGCTCACGGTCACAACGCTGTGCTTTTCGAGCAGCTTTTCGGGCGTGTTGTCCGCGCGCACCTGCTCGAGCGTGATCTCCTTCGGCGCATCGGTACCGTTGTCGGCATTATTGTCCTTGCTCGTGTCGCCGCCCTGCGTGCCGCAGCCGGCGAGCAGGCTCATGACGCAAAGCGCGCCGATGCTTATCTTCTTCCAATTTTTCATCCTGATGTTCCTCCTTCGGAATTTGGGCGCGGACGCTCCGCGCCCCGGTCATTTATGTTTTACAGTCTTCCTGTGCGGAGCTTTTTTCGTCCCGCACAATCTCTTAGACGCAGCTTTTGGGGAAAAGTTGCGCGCTTATGATTTTCTTAATAAAATTTTTCTTTTGGGATGACGCCCTTGCCTTTTCCCCCGCCGCGGCATACAATGAAGAAAACTCCCATCGGAAGGGGCATTTTTATGAACTGTATCGGCATCGACCTTGGCGGCACGAACATCAAGGGCGCGCTCGTGAGCGCGGAGGGCGATATCCTGAAGGAATTCTCCTTGCCGACGTGCGTGAGCCTCGGTCCCGAGGCGGTCGCGGCGCGCATCGGGCAGGTCATCGCGCAGCTCGGCGGCGAGGAAGCTATCGGCGGCGTGGGCGTCGGCTGTCCCGGCACGGTGGATGACGCGAGCGGCATCGTCCGCTTTGCGGCGAATCTGAGCTTTGCGAATTTTGACCTGAGAAGTGCGCTGCGCGCGTATACGTCCCTCCCCATCCGTCTCGGCAACGACGCGAATGCCGCGGCGCTGGGCGAAGCGCTCTTCGGCTGCGGAAAAGGCGCGGAAAGCACCATCGTCGTCACGCTCGGCACGGGCGTGGGCGGCGGCGTGGTGCTGGGCGGCAGGCTCTTAACGGGCTATACGGGCGCGGCGAGTGAGCTCGGCCATATGGTCATCACAGAGGGCGGCGAGCCATGCACCTGCGGCCGCCGCGGATGCTTCGAGGCCTACTGCTCCGCCACGGCGCTCATCTGCGACACGAAGCGCGCCATGGCCGCGCATCCGAAGAGTCTCCTGCACGCGATCGCCGCAGAGCAGGGCTGTGTCGACGGCCGCACGGCATTTCTTGCCGGCGAATGCGGCGATGAAGCAGGCGCACAGGTCGTGGAGGAGTACATTGAGCATCTGGCCTGCGGGCTGACGAATCTCGTCAACATTTTCTTTCCCGAGGTGCTGGCGCTCTCGGGCGGGGTCGCCGAGCAGGGCGACGCGCTGCTCGTGCCGCTGCGCGAAAAGGTGCGCGAGCGCTCGTTCGGCTCGCGCTATGCCGCGTCTCACACGCGCATCGAGCGCTGCACGCTCGGCTACCGCGCTGGCGTGATCGGCGCGGCAATGCTGGCGCGGCCGTAAATCTTTTCAATCAAAAACTCCGCAGGAAGTCCTGCGGAGTTTTTTTGCTACGGCTTCGAAGCGTCCATGACCGCGGTAGTCTCCGCGCCGTTCTTTCCCTCGATCACGAGCTGCACCTCATCCACGCCGCTGAGCGAAAGGACGGATCTTTCCAGCGACTCAAACAGCAGCCCGCGCGTATTTTCATCCTCGGGCAAAGCGGCATTCGCAGGGATGCTCAGATAGCACACGCCGTCTTCGATGCGCGAAGAGCTGATCGAAAAATCCTCGGGCAGGAGCGGGAGCAGCGCATCGTTCTCCGGTCCCTGCGCAAGCGCCTCGAGCAGCGCGTTCACGCGCGTCTGGCCCTCGTAAAGGGCAAGCGTCTGCTGCTCGGCGCGCAGCTCGCCGGTCTTGCTGTCGAGGAAGTAGAGCTGCACCGTGATGGGCCGCAGGCCGCTCTCGCGGGAGGACAGCAGCGTGTCCGCCGAGAGCAGCACCTGCGTCTTGCGATACGGCAGCTCGCTGCCGTTGGCCGTGATGCTCACGGCGTTCACATTCGGCAGCTGTGAGAGCGTCAGCGTGATGCAGTAGTCCGCAAGCGACAGGTCGATACCGGACAGGCGCGCGTAGGGCGCGCTCAGATCCACCCGCGCCCGCCGGCCCGAGACGCTCAGCGAGCGCAGCGCCGTCCCCTCGGGAATGGGCGAGTGCAGCGTCGCTTCGTCCGGTCCCGCGAGCAGCAGCTCCATCAGCGCGCGGACGCAGTCCTCGGTGCTCATGGCCTCGCCCGGCGTAAAGCGCAGCGAAGACGCGGCGATGGCATCGCCCCCGCCCGAGGTGTCGAGATCCGAGAGAAAATAGAGCGCGTAGCCGCTCTCCTCGTCCTCCTGCACGCTCCCTGCGCACGCGGCGAAGGCCAGCAGCGCCGCAGCGATGGCAAGGATCAGCAGCGAAAGCTTTTTCATACCTGCCCCCCTCCTTCTCCGCAGCGTGGCAGACGCACGGTGAACACCGTGCCGCCGCCCTCGCGCGCGCCGACCTCGATGCTTCCGCCGCGGCGACGCGCGGTGTCGGCAGCGATGGAAAGGCCGAGGCCCGTGCCGCCCGCCGCGCGCGAGCGCATCTTGTCCACGCGGTAGAAGCGGTCGAAAATACGCGGCATATCCTCCGCCGGGATGCCGATGCCGTTATCGCTGACGGTGAGAAGGCACGTCTCCTCATCCCCCGCGAGCGCCACGCGGACAAAGCCGCCGGGACGGTTATATTTGATGGCGTTTTCCGTCAGATTGTAGATGATCTCGTTGAGCTCGTCCTCGCTCGCGAGCGTCTTGCCCTCGCGCCGGACCTCGTAGGAAAGGTCGACCTGCTTTTCCTCAGCCACAAGGCGCAGCATCCGCACCACACGCGCGATGACCGCCGCGATATCGACCTCCTGCGCCTCAGGCAGCGCGCCGCTGTCCAGGCGCGTCAGCCGCAGCAGATTTTCCGTGATGCGCGCAAGGCGCTCGGATTCCTGCTCGATGTCGCCGACGAACTCGCGCACGGTCTGTGCGTCCATGTTTTCCGTTTGCAGGATGGAGTCCGACAGGAGCCGGATGCCCGCAAGCGGCGTTTTGAGCTCGTGGCTCGCGTCCGACACAAAGCGGCGGCGCGCCTCCTCGGTCGTCTGCAGCCGGTCCGCCATGGCGTTGAACTCCGAGGCGAGATCGTATATCTCATCGTTGCCGCCGACCTCGGCGTGATGGCTGTAAGAGCCCTCTCGCATCTTCTGCACCGCCTCGGTCAGAACGCCGAAGCGCCGCGTCAGCACGCGCGATAAGATCAGGCTCAGCCCCACGGCGAACACCGTTACGACCAGCGAGATGGTCAGCAGGTTGCGCTGCATCGAAAGCAGCAGCGCCGCCTGCTCGGTGTCGTATTCATAGGCGTAGACCGCGCCGATGGTCTGGCTGTGGTAGACAATGGGCGAGGCCGCGCGGCTCTTGAACGCGCCATCCGAAAACTCGACAAAGGCGACATCCTCGCCGCGCAGGGCCTGCACGACCTCGGTATAAAAGGCGTAGCGGCCGATGGCCCCGTCCGTTTCGCGCGTATCATAAAGCACGCGCCCGGACGCGTCGGTCACAAGGATGCGGGAGATGCCCGTCTGCTCAACGAGCGTCATCGCACCCGCGACGTTTTCCTCGCTCAGCTCCTCGAGCCCCGAGAGCGCCGTCACCATCACCGAGACGCTGCTTTGCAGCGAGCTCTGCTTGGAGCGGAACGTCAGATTCTCCGACGCGATGAGCGGGTAGGTATTCATCAGGATCAGCACCGCCGCGATGATGGCAATGTAGCTGAAGCTGAATTTTCGCTGTAGGCTCGCGCCTCTGCGCATGGCGGCGCCTCCCTTCGTGGTTTTCCGTTCCGCGCTCAGTCCTTGAAGTAGTAGCCGATGCCCCACTTGGTCAGGATGTGCTGCGGAGCCGCGGGATCGTCCTCAAGCTTTTCTCTGAGCCGTCGGATGTGTACATCCACCGTGCGGTAGTCGCCCGCGTAGGTGTAGCCCCAGACGAGGTCCATCAGATTTTCGCGCGAGTAGACGCGGCGCGGATTTTTGACAAAGAGCTCGATGAGGTCGTACTCCTTGGCCGTGAGCTCGACGACCTGGCCATCCTTGAGCGCAACGCGCTGCTCCAGATCGAGCGTCACGCCGCCGGCAGACAGCAGGGTATTCTGCGTCTTTTGCTGCGGGGCGGCATTTGCCCGGCGCAGCAGCGCGCGGATGCGCGCCTTGAGCTCCAGAATGTTGAAGGGCTTTGTGATATAGTCGTCCGCGCCGGACTCAAGGCCGATGATCTTGTCGGTATCCTCGCTGCGGGCGGTCAGCATGATGATGGGGACGTTCGAAAACTCGCGGATGCGCATACAGGCCGTCAGCCCGTCCACCTGCGGCATCATGAGATCAAGAATGATGAGGTCGAAATCGCCCGTTTTGGCCATGTCGATCGCGGTCGCGCCGTCGTAGGCGGTCTCGACTGTGTAGCCCTCGTTCTCCAGATTGAATTTCATACCCTTGACGAGCAGTTGCTCATCGTCAACGACCAGAATTTTCATTGGCTTCCTCCTCTTTGAGTGTGATCTCGGCGCGAAAGCCCTCGAGCTTCGCTTCCCCGATGCCCTTGACAAGCAAAAGATCTTCCGCCGACCGGAACGCGCCATGCTCGGCACGATAGTCGACGATCGCCTGCGCAAGCGACGGGCCGATGCCCGTCAGCGTTTCAAGCTCCTCCGCCGTCGCGGTATTGACGTTCACAAGCGTCACGACGCGCGTGGGCGCGGTGATCTCGTCGGTCTTATCCTGCGTGGTCACAGTGTAATTTCCGTGCAAGGCGCCTTCGTAGGCAGTTTTGTGCAGGAAGACGAGCGAAACGGCGAACAGGACCGTCAGTGCGGCGAGAACAAGGTAGACTCCGCCCACCTTGCCATTTCTTTCTTCTTTTTCCACGGTTGCGCTCGCCTGCCTTTTTTGCTATACTGGTGTCGAAACGTGCCGAAGGGCGCGCCCGACGAATTACTACTCTACTTTAGTGTATCATAGATCGAGGTATATTTCCATGAAAAAACACCGCCTGCTGTCACTTTTTTTATCGCTTGCCCTGCTGCTTCCCTTCTTCGCCTCCTTCAATGCCGATGCGTATGAGGACTTCGATCTGGACGCGAAGGCCGGTCTTCTCATCGAGGCAGACACGGGAGAGATCCTCTACGAAAAAAACGCCCATCAGGAAAACTATCCCGCGTCGCTCACCAAGGTGATGGTCGCGCTGCTCGTATTTGAAGCCATCGACGAGGGCAGGCTGGCGCTGACCGACTCCGTCACCGCAACGGAAACGGCGTTTGAGGGCCTTTCCAGCGACGGCAGCACGGCGAACATCGTCCCCGGCGAGACGATGACCGTCGAGCAGCTGCTCAACTGTATGCTCATCGTCTCGGCGAACGAGGCGTGCAACATTTTAGGTGAGCACATCTACGGCTCGGTCGATGCCTTTGTCGCGCGCATGAACGAGCGCGCGGCCGAGCTCGGCTGCGAGCACACGCACTTCGCCAACGCCACGGGGCTTCATAATTCCCAGCACTATACGACGGCGTGGGATCTCTACCTCATCACGCGCGAGGCGATGAAGCACGACAAGTTCATGGAGATCTGCAACTCCAAGAGCTACACCGTGCCCGCGACCAACATGACCGAAAAGCCGCGCGATCTGCACTCGACGAACTTTCTCATCTCCAACTGGCGCGCCCGCGGCTATGTCTACCGCGACGCGCAGGGCATCAAGACCGGCTCGACGCCCGAGGCGGGCTACTGCCTGATCTCGTCCGCCCTGCGCGGCAGCCGCCATATGATCAGTGTGGTGCTGGGCGCGGAGCGCGTGACGCTCGAGGACGGCGTGACCATCCAGACGCGCAGCTTTTCCGAAACCTCGCGGATGTTCGACTGGGGCTTTGACAACTTCTCCCGGCGCGATATTCTGTCCTCCGCCGACCTCATCCAGGAGGTGCCCGTCGCGCTCTCGAGCGAGGCGAGCTATGTTGCGACCCACGCAGCGGAGGATATCTCCTGTCTGCTGCCCGACAACGTGGAGCCCGAGATGCTCGAGCGCACCGTGACGCTCACGAATGAGACCGTCGATGCCCCCGTCGCGGCAGGCGATGTGCTCGGCACGCTGACGCTTTCGTATAACGGCACGGTCTATGGCGAGACGGAGCTGCTGGCGCTGAACGATGTGTCGGCCTCGTGGTTTTTGACGGCGCAGCGCAGGGTTTCCGACTTTTTCGCCAAGCCGCTCGTCCGCATCCTACTCATTGCGGTGGTGCTGCTCGTCGTCGCGCTCGTCGTCTATGTGACGATGTTCTCCCGCCGCCGTCGTTACGGACGACGCCGCCGCGGTGCGGCCTCCGGCGGATACCGCGGACGGAGAAGAAGATAATACCGCAAAAGGGGACGCTTCGGCGCCCCCCTTTTCTTTTCCCTGTTCAGTTCAGTGTGACAACGTTGTTGCCCTGCGGGAACTCCACAAAGCGGACGGAGTAGAGGTCGGCTGTGATGTAGGCGCTGCGACCCGGATGATAGATCGTGATATAGTCGCTGCCGACCTCCTGCAGCGTCCCAGCGGCGACGACCGTATTCTGCGAGCCGACGAGAAAGCTGACGATGACCGGCCGGCCGATGTTGCGCGCAAGCATTCCCTTCCACGAATTGTATCCCATCTTGTCGACGGTCTGCACCTCTTCGATCTTGTCGGGCGAGGGGCGGAAGTGTCCGTTCGCGCCGCCCGCCGGCACGATCACCGCCGCGCCCGTCGGTCCTGTCAGCATTTCCTCATAGCCGAGGCTCATCTCACTGCCCTTTTGCTGCTGCGTGCCCACCGCGGCGGGCACGGCCGTCATCTGCTCGTAAAGGCAGGGTACGTTTTTCCCCATCTGCGTCATATTTTCCTCTCCCTTTCCATTTTGATGTGCTGCGCCGAAGGCGCTTTATGTGCTGTAGTACGCCGCGGTGGGGGCATAAAAGCAGTGGTCGCCGATGCGCATGATGAACGTCCCTACATTCGAAGGAAAATTCGCCCGGCAGGACGGCGAAAAGGGGTTAAAAAACCACATCGCCTCGCCAAGACCCGAAAGCCGGTTGCCCGCGATGGCCCAGTCGGCGATCTCATAGTGAATGTCCGTCGGGCGCATATTGTAGATATTCTGCGGGTTGTAGCTGCCGTGCTCCACCTCGCTCGCGCAGACGAACTGCCCCGGCTGGAAGATGATCCTGCGGATGCTGCCCTGCCCCACGCGCGCGTATTCCCCGCCCGGGGCGCGCACGCGGTTCATCACAACGCCCGCCACCGCCTTCATGCCGTTTTCGCCCTCGCCGCCCGCCTCACATTCGATGAGCCGCGCAAGCAGCTCGCGGTCGGAATAAGCCATATCCATCGCCTCCCCCATTTTCTCTTCCCCGCCAGTCTATGCACGCAGGAAACGCAGGGTCACAAAGAAAGAAAAAAGAGCGCCGCAGGAAGAATACCTGCGGCGCTCTGATCAGTTTTTTACGCTTCGTCCTCCGGCGGCGGCAGCTCCCCCTCTTCGGGCGGGGTAAGGCCGTAGGCGCCCTTCATCTTGAGCGCGAGCCACTGCTCCTTCGTGATGAGGATCTGGCGGGGCTTCGAGCCTTCAAAGGGGCCGACGATGCCGCGCGTTTCCATCTCATCGACGATGCGCGCGGCGCGCGAATAGCCGAGTTTCAAGCGGCGCTGGAGCATCGAAACAGAGGCCTGTCCCGTCTCCATCACCACATCGATCGCGGCGGGCAGCATCTCGTCGCCCTCGTCGGCGGCGCTCTGCTCCGGCGCGGCATTGCCGCCCTTCGCACCGCCCTTTTCCTTTTCGGCGACGGCGGCATTGATCTTGTCGATGACGGATTCATCGTAATCCGTCTCGCCGTTCTCCTTGACGAAGTTCACAACGCGCTCGATCTCCTCGCTCGAGATGAAGCAGCCCTGCACGCGCTTGGGCTTGCCCTCGCCGAGCGGGGCATAGAGCATATCGCCGCGGCCGACGAGCTTTTCTGCGCCCGCGGTATCAAGGATGATGCGCGATTCCATCGCGGACGCGACCGCAAATGCGATGCGGCTCGGGATGTTGGCCTTCATGAGGCCCGTGATGACGTCGGCGGACGGACGCTGCGTCGCAATGACCAGGTGCATTCCCGCGGCGCGGCCCATCTGCGCCACGCGGCAGATCGACTCTTCGACCTCCTTCGCCGCGACGAGCATCAAGTCGGCCAGCTCGTCGATGACGACAACGACGCTTGGCAGCTTCTTGAGCGTTTCATCCGCCGCGGCGATCTTGTTGTAGGAGGCAAGATCCTTGACGCTGTGCTCGGAGAACATCTTATAGCGCTTCATCATCTCATACACGGCCCATTGCAGCGCGCCCGCAGCCTTCTTCGGGTCGGTGACGACGGGGATGAGCAGGTGCGGGATGCCGTTGTAGGGCGCAAGCTCGACCATCTTCGGGTCGACCATGATGAAGCGCACCTCTTCCGGCGTCGATTTATAAAGCATCGAGACGATGAGCGAATTGGTGCACACGGACTTACCGGAGCCCGTCGTACCGGCGATGAGCACGTGCGGCAGCTTCGAGATGTTGCCGATGATGTTCCGGCCGCTGATGTCCTTGCCGACAGCGAAGGCCGTGGTGGAGGGATGCTGCGTGAACTCGCGCGATTCGAGCACCGTGCGGATGGCGACGGGGGAAACGAGCTTGTTCGGCACCTCGATGCCGACGACGGAGATCTTATCGGGGATGGGGGCGATGCGCACGCCGCTCGCGCCGAGCGCAAGGGCAATATCGTCCTGCAAGTTGGTGATCTTCGAGAGCTTCACACCTTGGCTGAGCGTGAACTCATAGCGTGTGACCGACGGGCCGCGCACCACGTCGCCCGGCTGGGCGTCCACGCCGAAGCTTGTGAGCGTCTGTGCCAAACGGCGGGAGTTGTTGCGCAGCTCCGCGCCCGCCTCGGCAGCGTTCGTCACGCCGGATTCCTTGAGCAGCGTGATCGGCGGATACTGATAGGCAGGGGGTTGAGGCTGGGCGGCGCCGCCCTCGATCGCGCGTGTGACCTCCTCGCGCGCAGCGTCGACCTCGGCGCGGCGGAGCTTTTCCTCCTGCTTGTCGGTCAGCACGGCATTCGCCGCGGCAGCGGCAGCGGGCGCGCTCTGCACGATTGGCGTGCCCGTGGAAAGCGGCGTGTGGGTGACGGCGGGCGCAGGCGTTGGAATAACCGGCGCAGGTGCGCTCACAGGGGCGCTCGGCGTCATGTCAAACGGCGGCAGATCGAGCTCATTGGTCTTCGCGGGAGCGGCGGGCGCTGCATCGTCCTGTGCCGGGGCGTTCTTCCCCTCCGCGGCGCTTCCGCCCGCCAGCAGCTCGTCGGGGCTCTTGATATTGTCGGATTTCTTGCGGAAGAAGCCGCCCGAGGCGTTCTTCTTCACCACGCGCTCCTCGCCGTCGAGCGGGATATCGATCGCGCTCGCGCGCTGGGCGCTCTGCCGCGCTGCGCGCTCCGCTCGCTGCGGCGGCAGCTCCTCCGGCTCGTAGGGCACGCGCTCATGCGAGCGCACCGCCTCGATCACGGCGGCGGGCGTGAGGCGGAACGCCATCATCAAAAACGCGACGAACAGCACCGCGAGCAGGAGCATCGCAAGTACCTTTTTCACCAGCAGCACCAGCAGGATCGCAAGCGACGCGGACACCGCGCCGCCGGATTCCAGCGCGTTGCCACTCGTCCACAGGAGCTTCAGGATGCCGTCCATGCCCGCGTATTCCTCCCTGCACAGGGCAATGTGCATAATCGCGCCGAACACGACCGGCATCAGCAGCGCACCCGTCAGGCACGAGGCGACATTGCGCCCGCGGTGGAACAGCAGGATATAGCTGCACAGCAGCAGCGCCGGCGCGACGAGGTAATAGCCCCAGCCGAAAAGCGAGCGGCAGAGCTGCGCGGGCTTATCGAGCAGCCACGCCCCCGACTGAAAATAGCTGAAGGCGATGCACAGCGCCAGCACGAGGAAGATCGCGCCGGCGACCTCGCGGCGGATGGGCCGCTTCTGCTGCTTTTTTGCCGTGCGCTTGCCGCCGTTTGAAGAGCGGGACGAGGACGTCGTTTTCTTTTTTGTTGTGGTGGTCTTCTTCTGTTGTGCCATGATCTACCTCAATCTAAAAATCAATGCAGAACGGTGAGTACCAGCGTCAGCACGCCGACGGCCCAGCAGTAGTAGGCGAACGCGCCGAAGCGGCCCTTGTCGGCAATGTAGCGCAGCAGACGGATGCAGGCATAGCCCGACACCGCCGCCACCGCGACACCCACGAGATAAGCCGGCACGCTCGACCAGTCGATGCCCGCGTCGATCGCATCCTTGAGCGTCAGAATATTCGCCCCCAACACCGCGGGGATCGAGAGCAGGAACGCAAAGCGCACGGCAAATTTGCGCTCAAAGCCGACAAAGCAGCCCGATGTGATCGTCATGCCGGAGCGGGAGATGCCGGGGCAGAGCGCGATGGCCTGCCCCACGCCGACGAGCAGCGCATCGAGCATGGTCGCGGTCTTCTCCGTCTTGCGGCCGCGGCGCACGCGGTCGCTCGCAAAGAGCAGGATACCGGTGACGATTAGCGCCCCGCCGATAAAATACATATTATCACCGAGGCCCGTGAAAAAATGACGAAACGGCACCATGACAAAAAGCGGCAGCGTGCCGATGATGATCATCAGGATGAGACGGCGCGCGGGCGGCACGGGGTTGGGTGTCGAATGATGGGCAAGATCGCCGATGCCGGCAAAAAACTCCACGACCATGTCGCGGATATCCTCCCAGTAGGCAATGAACACCGCGACAAGCGTGCCGAGGTGCAGCAAAACGTCGTAAAAATCCGGTACGCTGGCCGCGCCCTGCATATTCAGCAGATGCTCGGCGATGGCGAGATGGCCGGAGGACGAAATGGGCAGAAATTCCGCCACGCCCTGCACAAGGCCCAAAACAACGGCAGTCAATACAGACATGAAAACATCTCCTTATTTTCGTATTGTTTCACAAAGGCAATATTCTAACAGAATAACTATAGCACGGTTGTTCGCAAAATACCACCCCGAATCGCGATTTCTCCGTCCCTGCTCTTTTTTCGCCCCGCACTTGCGAAAAATGAAACGATATGCTATAGTCATCCATGGCAATAATAGATATAGGATAAGGAGATATTGAAATGGTCTATCATTATCGCACCAGGGGCGTCTGCTCCCAGGAAATGCGCATCGAGCTGAACGATGACCACACCATCAAAGGTGTCGCGATCATCGGCGGCTGCAACGGCAACCTTCAGGGCATTTCCCGCCTTGTCGAGGGCATGAAGGCCGAAGACGCCATCGAGCGTATGCGCGGCATCCGCTGCGGCTTCAAGGATACGTCCTGCCCCGATCAGCTCGCCATCGCGCTGACGGAGGCGCTCGCGCAGATGAAATAACTGCAATTTTTCCTGCATAGCGCGTTCCACGGTGTCAAAAACGAATCAATCATTGCAAAATTGCCCGCCTGCCGACTGGACAAACCGCCAAATCTCATGTATAATCAGCCTGATATATTGAGCAAACAAATAAACGGCTGAGCCGTTCGACCGATCGAGGGACCGCATGGACATTGATATGGATATCAAGGAGCTGGAGGCATTCGTCTACGTGGTGGAAAATTGCAGTTTTTCCCGCGCTGCGGAGCTGCTCCACCTGACGCAGCCGACCATCAGCTCGCACGTCTCCGCGCTGGAGCGAAAACTGAATATCAAGCTCATCGTCCGCACGACGAAGGAGACCTATCCCTCCGACGCGGGCAAGCTCCTCTACAAATACGCCAAGGAGATCCTGCAGGTGCGCGAGAACGCGGCCATCGCGCTGCGCAACTTCTCTCAGGAGATGAAGGGCACCATCTCCATCGCGGCCTCCACGGTGCCGAGCCAGTATTACCTGCCGCACCTTCTTCAGGATTTCCGCGAGCGGTATCCGGATATCACCTTCAACATCCAGATGGAGGACAGCCCCAAGGTCGTGGAGCTTGTGGCCACGCGCAGCGTGGAGATCGGCTTCTGCGGCACGATGATCGCAAGCCACAAATGCGTGTATCAGGACTTTGCGAGCGACCCGATGGTGCTCATCACGCCCAACACGGACAAGTATCGCGCCTACGCAGGCGGCCCCTTCCCCATCGAGCAGATCCGGGAAGAGACGTTCATCAGCCGTGAAAAGGGCAGCGGCACCTATCAGGCAGGCAAGGAGCTTTTGGACCAGTACGGCATCGACATTGCCTCGCTGCGCACAGCGGTCGAGATCCGCTCGACCGAGAGCGTCAAGCAGATGGTGAGCGAGGGGCTCGGCGTCGGCCTCATTGCCGAGAGCGCCGCGCAGGATTATATGCAGTTCGGCAAGATCCTTGCCTTTCCCTTCCCCGATTCGACCTTCCGCCGCAGGCTCTACATCGTCAAGCACAAAAACAGCATTCTTTCCCCCATCGCGCAGGTCTTTTATGACTATGCGCGCAAGGCGGGCGAGCAGAGCGCCGAGTCGTAACAAAATATGATGCGCGGCCGCCGCGGGCATTTGCCCGCGGCGGTCCCGTTCGCTTGAAAAAGCGCGCGGCGCGAGCCGTCTTCAGCGCACGTTTTCCATAGGAAGCGGCCGCGGGGCCGCTTTTTTTATGCGCTTTTTTGCGAACTTGTCATTTACTTTTTTCAGCCAATGGTATATGATAATGGAATAGTCCAATGACTGTGCTGCACCGCTAAAGCGGCGCGGCCGCACGGGAGGGAAGGCGGATGGACTGCCGGGATTCGGCTCTTTTTGCGGGCGTGGACGAGCAGTCCTGCCGGAATATGCTCGAATGCTTCGGCGCCTACGAGCGCCGCTATACCGCGGGGCAGACCCTTCTCATCTGCGGCGAGCAGCAGGATATGATCGGCGTGCTGCTCTCGGGCAGTGCAGAGCTCCTGCGTCTGCACCCGGACGGCAGCCGCACCGTGCTTGAAACGATGGACGAGGGCAGCGTCTTCGGCGAGGAGCTGGCCTTTACCGGCTTTTGCGACGGCAGTGCGCTCATTGCCTGCCGCGAGGACTGCCGCGTTCTTTTCATGCGCTACGATCAGATCACCAAGCGGTGCGAAAACGCCTGTGCCTGCCACAGCCAGGTCGTGACGAATCTCTTTCAGCTCCTCTCGCGCAAATCCCTGCACCTCAGCCAGCGCATCGAGGTGCTCTCCTGCCGCTCCATCCGCGAGAAGCTGCTCTGCTTTTTTCACCAGCAGGCAGAGCTGAGCGGCAGCGCAAGCTTTCTGCTCCCCTTCTCGCTCAGCGCGCTGGCCGAATATATCAGCGCCGACCGCAGCGCCATGATGCGCGAGCTCAAAAAGCTGCGCGAGGAGAACATCGTCCGCACGGAAGGCCACAGCGTGACGCTGCTTTAGTTTTTTGCAAATATCACTTTATTCTTTATAAATGCAAGCTTTCTTGCAGGAAGACAGGCTGCGCGTCCGTTGACGCAAGAAAACTTTCATGATATAGTATTCCCTAACATCCCCGGCATTGCGCCCTGCAATCCCGCTGCGCCGAAGCCCGGCGCGGCGTTGAATCTCACACAAAAAGGAGAATCTTCATGTACCGCATCGTGAAAAAAGAAGCGCTCAAGCCCACCGTGATCCTCTATGAGATCGAAGCGCCGATGGTGGCGAAGAAGGCCGAGCCCGGCCAGTTCATCATCCTGCGCGTCGACGAGAACGGTGAGCGCATCCCCATCACCATCCATGATTACGACCGCGAAAAGGGCACCGTAACGATCATCGTGCAGACGATCGGCGCTACGACCGAAAAGCTCAGCCACAAGTCTGAGGGCGAGTATATTCAGGACTTTGTCGGCCCGCTCGGCCGCCCGACCGAGACCGAAGGCAAGAAGAAGGTCTGCGTGGCTGTCTCTTATACACATCTGACGCTGCCG
>ENA-OZKX01000128-OZKX01000128.1-human-gut-metagenome-genome-assembly--contig:-NODE-128-length-37338-cov-8.255961_pt1 | contig 37338 bp, 32 predicted proteins | sample MGYA00244831_ERZ653774 | MGnify/ENA primary metagenome ERZ653774 (study PRJEB26926, sample SAMN06165314) | human gut metagenome | biome: ENVO:00009003; feature: ENVO:2100002; material: ENVO:00002003...
GCGTGTCGAAGCTGCGCGGCAGCGAGGATAACGACGCCTTCACGGTCGAAAACGGGAAAATCGTCACCGAGACGAACTGCTGCGGCGGCATCCTCGGCGGCATCACGAACGGGATGCCCATTGTGTTCCGCGCGGCCTTCAAGCCGACGCCGTCCATCGTGCGGGAGCAGCAGAGCGTCAATTTGCAGACGATGACGCCGGAAAAGATGGCCGTCACGGGCCGTCACGACCCCTGCATCGTGCCGCGCGCCGTGCCCTGCGTGGAGGCGGCGGCCGCCATCGCGGTCTATGACGCGTATCTGGCGCGCAAAAAAGAAATGAGGTAAGGGAACATGGACTTAAACGACTATCGAAAAGAGATCGACAGCATCGACGATCAGCTCATCGCGCTCTTTGCCCGACGCATGGAAACGGCCGAGAAGATCGCAGAGTATAAAAGGGCCAACGGCCTGCGTGTGCTCGACGCGCGCCGCGAGAAGGAGAAAATGCGCGCGCTTATGGACAAAACGCCGGAGGATCTGCGCGAGTATGTTTCCTCGCTCTACTCCCTTATTTTCGAGCTGAGCCGCAGCCGCCAGAGCTGTCTTCTCGGCACGAAGGGCGACCTGCCCGCGAAAATTGCCGCGGCGATCGGGCATACGCCACAGCTCTTTCCCGAGGACGCCGCCGTCGCCTGCCAGGGCGTGGAGGGAGCATATTCCGAGCAGGCCTGCGAGCGGCTCTTCAAGCGCCCGAGCACGTTCTTTTTCAGTTCCTTTGAGGCGGTGTTCTCCGCCATTGAAAAGGGCCTCTGCCGCTACGGTGTGCTGCCGCTGGAAAACAGCACGGCGGGCAGCGTGAACGCGGTCTACGATCTGATGATGCAGCACAACTTCCGCATCGTGCGCTCCGTGCGTATCAAGGTTGACCATAATCTTCTTGCCAATCCGGGCGCGAAGTTTGAAGGCATCCGCGAGATCTACTCCCATGAGCAGGCCATCAGCCAGTGCGCGCGCTTTTTGCAGAGGCTTCCGAACGTGAAGGTCATCCGCTGCGAGAATACGGCGGTGGCGGCGCGCATGGTGGCCGAGTCCGGCCGCAGCGACGTGGCGGCGCTGTCGTCCCGCGCGTGCAGGGATCTCTACGGTCTTGACTGCCTTGCGGCGTCCGTGCAGGATCAGGGCAATAACTTCACGCGCTTTATCTGCATTGCGAAAGACCTCGAGATCTATCCCGGGGCGGACCGCACGAGCCTGATGATGGTGCTGCCGCACCATCCCGGCTCGCTGTATAAGGTGCTCTCGCGCTTCAACGCGCTCGGCGTGAACATGAATAAGCTCGAGAGCCGCCCGATGCCGGACCGCAACTTTGAGTTCATGTTTTACTTCGACCTCGAGACCTCGGTCTATTCCCCACAGTTCCGGCAGCTCATGGGTGAGCTGCCGGAACTGTGCGAGGAGTTCACGTATCTTGGGTCCTACAGTGAGGTGGTCTGAATGAAGCGCTGCGGATTACTTGGCGAAAAGCTGGGCCACAGCTATTCGCCCGCCATTCACGCGGAGCTGGCGGATTATGAATACCGGCTCTATGAGGTCGCGCCCGAAAAGCTCGGCGAATTCCTGACGGGCGGCAGCTTTGACGGGATGAATGTTACCATTCCGTATAAGAAGGCCGTCATTCCGTACTGCGCGGCGCTTTCACCCATTGCGCAGAAGCTTCAAAGCGTGAACGTGCTGGTCAGAAGAGAGGACGGCACGCTGTACGGCGACAATGCCGATGCCTACGGCTTTGCCGGCATGGTGAAGGCGAGCGGCATTGCTGTTGTGGGCAAAAAGACGCTTGTGCTCGGCTCCGGCGGGGCCTCTGCGACGGTCTGCGCCGTGCTCGAAGAGATGGGCGCGCGCAGCGTGACCGTCATCTCCCGCAGGGGAGAGGACAACTATGACAATCTGGACCGCCACGCGGATGCGGAGGTCATCGTGAACACCACGCCCGTCGGGATGTATCCGAACTGCGGCGTGTCGCCGGTCGATCTGTCGCGTTTCCCAAAGCTTGCAGGCGTGCTGGATATCGTCTACAACCCCGCGCGCACGGCGTTTGTCTTGCAGGCGGAAAAGCTTGGCATTCCCTATATGAGCGGACTCTATATGCTCGTCGCGCAGGCCAAGCGCACAGCGGAGGCCTTTGAAAATCGGGAGATCCCAGACAGCGAGACCGAGCGCATCTGGAAAAAGCTGAGCCTCGGGATGCAGAACATCGTGCTCATCGGGATGCCCGGCAGCGGCAAGAGCACCGTCGCCGCGCGCCTGGCCGAGGCGCTCGACCGCATCGCGCTCGACAGCGACGCCGAGATCGAGGAGAGAAACGGCGCGACCTGCGCCCAACTCATCGAAAGACGCGGCGAGGCGGAATTCCGAACGCTCGAGAGCGCGGCCATCGCAGACCTTGGCAAGCGCTCGGGCGCGGTCATCGCCACGGGCGGCGGCTGCGTGACGCGGGAGGAAAATTACGACCTCCTGCACCAGAACGGCATTATCTTCTGGCTGGAGCGCGACACAGACAAGCTGCCGCGCGAGGGTCGCCCGCTTTCCGCGGGCGACCTTGCGGCGCTGTACGACAGACGCAGGGCGTGCTACGAACGCTTTGCCGACCATGTCATCGACAACAACGGCACGGTGGAGCAAACCGTGCAGGCGATCCTTGATATTTTGCAGCACTAAGAGGCGAAGCCCCCGCTGTGACAGTTTTGTCACAGCGGGGGCTTTTTCATGCAAGTATCACGGTGCGGAACGGCCTGCTTGCTGCGCGAGCGCTTCTTCATAGCATCTTGCGCAGCGCCGCCAGTCGATCACGCGCACGCGCAGGGCGAGCGATTCTTCGCTGCACGGTACCACCGGCGCGGTGAGATCGAGCAGCACCGTGCCGAAGGCGATATCGGGATCCTTTGTGCCGGTGAGCCGGAGCGCGCCGTCTGCCATCAGCGAGAGCAGGACACGGCCGCCGCAGGCGCGGCGCAGCGCGTGCGTGAGCACGCGCTCGAAATCCTCCGGTCCGCCAAAATCGCGCGTAATTGCAGCTTCTAACTGATTCAAAATAGACCACCTCGCTCCACGCTATGCAAAAGCAGGGCGGGGCAGAACAAAAAAGCGGAAGGACCCGAGTCCTTCCGCTTTGCGCGCAATGGAAGCGTTAAATATGGACGACCTTCAGCTCGCTGGCCTCAAAGAGGCCAAGGCGCTTGCTGACGTTGACATACACCTGCGGGTCGCCGCTCGTGCAGATGATGAATTTGCCCTTTTCCTGGGGATTGACGGCGTTCTGCTCGGTGAGATAGGCTTTGACGGCGTTTGCCTGCTCGAGCGCGGGGTTGATGAGGTGCATTTCGGGGTAGCACTCGCGGAAGTTTTCCTCCACGATGGGGTAGTGCGTGCAGCCGAGGATCAGGTTTTCGACCTTTTCGCGCGCGAGGATGTTGTCGACCTGCGTGCGGATCTCGGTGTTGATGTCGTGCTGATTAAAGTCGCCGCGGTCAACGAGCGCCGCAAGCAGGGGAGAGCCCTTGTCGACGACCTTGCACGCGGGATCGCCCTCATGGATGAGCTCGGCGTACTTGCCGGAGGCGACGGTGAATTCGGTCGCGATGAGACCGACGCTCCTGAGGTGCTCGCGCAGGACATATTTGGCGGCCTCTTCCACGATGCTGACGATCTTATAGTCAAAGCAGGGACGTAGGCGGTCGGCGAGGGTGGAGATGGTATTGCAGGCGATGGCGGTGCACTTGACGCCGTTGTCGCCGAGGAATTGGAGCATATTGCGGCTGAGCTCGAAGATCTGATCGGAAGTCTTATTGCCATAGGGACAGTTGGCGCTGTCACCAAAGTAAATGATATCTTCGCCGGGGAGAATGCGCTGAAGCTCGCGCACGACGGTCAGCCCGCCAATGCCGCTGTCCATCACACCGATGGGGCTGTTTGCGTTCAACATGGTTGAAAGCCTCCTTCTTTTTACTGCGAATATTGTAACACATGAACAAGAAAATGCAAGCAAAATATCACAAATGCGATTTTTTGCAAAAAACGCGCAAAAGCATTGCAATTTTCCATGCAACTGATAAAATAATATCCGGTGAGAGTTGGCACTTGGTGCCCCGGAAGGATATGCGCTGCATTGCGCATCGAATGTAGGATAAGAGGTTCAAATTATGACGATCTTCAACATCATCACTCTCTTCGGCGGCCTGGCACTGTTCCTGTACGGAATGCGGCTGATGGGCGACGGGCTGAAGAGAGGCTCCTCCGATGCGTTCAAGAGCGCAATGGAAAAGGTGACGAACAACCCGCTGGTCGGCTTTCTGCTGGGCCTCGGCGTGACGGCGGTCATCCAGAGCTCTACGGCGACCATTGTGCTTACCTCAGGCCTCGTCGGTGCGGGCATCATGTCGCTGCACCAGTCCATCGGCGTCATCCTGGGCGCGAACGTCGGTACGACCGTGACGGGACAGATCATCCGTCTTCTCGACGTGAACGCGTCGGAGACGTCGCTTCTGAACTTCTTCAAGCCCTCGACGCTGGCGCCGCTGGCCGCGATCATCGGCATTATCTTCCTGATGGCGGTCAAGAACCGCAAGTCCGATACCATCGGCTCGATCGCAATGGGCTTCGGCATTCTCTTTACCGGACTTCTCAGCATGACGGCGGCGGTCAGCCCGCTGTCGGAGTCCGAGAGCTTTGCCAATATGTTCTATCAGCTCTCCGGCCAGCCGGTGCTCGGCTTCCTGCTGGGCGCGGGCGTTGCCTTCCTGCTGCAGAGTTCATCGGCCACCATCGGCATTCTGCAGGCCATCTCCACGACCGGCGCGCTGACGTTTTCCTCGGTTTACGCCATCATCATCGGCGTCAACATCGGCGACTGCGTCACGACCGCCATCGTTTGCTCCATCGGCTCCAAGGCTGACGCCAAGCGCACGGGCGTGATCCATATCCTCTTTAACGTCGCGGGCTCGATCCTCATTATTGTGGGATTGATGCTCCTGCACGGCTTCGGCGCGCTCGACCCGCTGTGGGACAAGGTCCTTACCTCCGGCGGCATTGCGAACGTGCACACGGTGTTCCGCCTGATCTCGGCCATCGTGCTGCTGCCGGTCTGCGGGCAGTTTGAAAAGCTCTCGCGCAAGCTCGTCAAGGACGATGTGCAGCTTGGCGAAAACGTGGACCACGAGCTTTCCCTGCTTGATGAAAAGTTCTTCACCTCCCCCGCCATCGCCCTCTCGGGCGCGGGCGAGGCCATCACGACCATGGCGCGCCTGGCCCGCACGGGCGTGATGAGCGCGATGAATGTGCTCGACAAGTACGACCGCCATTCGATCAATGTCATCAACGAGAATGAAGAGCATATCGACAAGCTCGCCGACCACGTGGACAACTATCTCATCCGCCTTTCTCCCCATGTGCCGACGGGCCACGCGAACGACCTTCTGAACTATTACATCCAGTGCTTCGGCGAGTTTGAGCGCATCGGCGACCACGCCGTGAACCTGACGGAGAACGCGCAGGAGTTCATCGAGCGCAATGCGAGCCTGTCGCCGGTGGCGCATCAGGAGCTTGCGGTGCTCAGGGAGGCACTCGGCGAGATCCTCGACTACACCTACAGCGCCTTCGGCGCGACGGACTACGAGGCCGCGCGCAAGATCGAGCCGGTCGAGGAGGTCGTGGATGACCTCGTTGCCACGCTGCGCTCCAATCACATCCGCCGCGTGCGCGACGGCCAGTGCACGGTGTATGCGGGCCTTACCTTCCTCGATATCCTCGTCAATGTGGAGCGTATTGCCGACCAGTGCTCGAATGTCGGCGTTTTTACGCTCTCGATGTTCGATAAGCACATCATGAACAATCACCACGACTATATCCACGAGCTGCATCAGGGCAAGGACCCGGTCTTCAACCGCGCCTATCAGGAGACGCACGACAAATACTTCGGCGAGCTGAAGCGCATCGAGCAAGGCAAATGAGGAGCCGGTCATAACGATTGAAAGCATGAAAAGGGTGAGGCCTCTTGTATAAGAGACCGCGCCCTTTTGTTATATGCTGAGGAGATGCGCTGCCCGCGGGAAGGCAGGTCAGCGCTTGCCCTGCTTTTTTGCGCGCAGATACAGTACCGCCTCGACCACGCCGCCGCCGACGGCGAGCGCCTTGTCCGAGATCGTCGTGCAGTATTCCGGCTTGCAGCGCGGGTCGACGTCGCCGGACTTCATGCCCTTTTTGACGGGGACGCCATCGTCCAGCACGCCGCGCAGCACGCCGCTGATGGTGCACTTCATCGGCTGACCTGCGACAAAGCCGATGGTCTCGCCCTCCTCGACCGTGTCGCCGATGCGATGGACGGCGGTGAAAATGCCGTCGCACGGCGCGCGCAGCACGCGCTCGCCCGTAAAGCCGCCGATGAGACCCGGAATATTCGTGTTCGGCAGCGCACTGCCGGAATAGATGACGCGGCCCAGCGTGTGGCCGCGCATCGTCTCCACGACCGCGTGACAGTCCTCCCCCGCCGTAAAGCCGGGGCCGACGCCCACGACGATCGGCGCGTCCGTGATCTTGGTGCCGAGGTTGTGCTTGGCCAAAATCGCGTCCACGAGCGCATCCGGCGAAAGCGCCTCGCGGCACCGGCACTCAGGGTCGGCCAAAACGGGCAGCACACCCTTGTGCAGCAGTTTTTCTGCTTCTGCGGCGTTTTCCGCGCGCACGGCGCGCAGCCCCTCGACGATCGTCTCCCCGTGAACGATGGCGTCAGAAAAGGCCACCGTGCGGCGGATCGCCGTCGGTCGGGCGAGATCGGTCATCACTACGTCGATGCCGCAGCGCCACAATCTCATGGCAGCGCCGCTCGCGATGTCTCCCGCGCCGCGGATCAATGCAAGCATACATACACCCCCTGCTGCAGGCTGCCCGCGATGACCGGGCAGGAAAATTCATTTGCCATGGTCTGCGCCGCTTCATAATCGGCGGCAGACTCGACCTTGTTGATGTAAACGCGGTCGCCGTAGCCCTCGGCATTGACGACGCGCGCGGCAAGCTGCGGCGTGACGATCGCTTCCTCATCCGTGCCCGCAAGCTGTGCATAGAGCGCGCTGCGGTGGCAGGTCTCGGATATCTTTTTGCCGATGCCGTCGATCCCTATGACCGTGATGATGCGCTGCGCCTCCGCCGGGATGACCGGCTCGTGCGGCGCGTGCGCCTTGAGCGGCAGACGCTTGGCGCCGTCTGCCTCGACGAGCACAAAATCCGCACAATGCGTGAGCGCGTTCATCGAAAGCCGCGGCGCGCAGAGCTTGTCGTTTTCGGCCGCTTCGCCGACGCAGACAATGTTAGACCGGTCAAGCGCTGCCGAAACAGCGGCCTCGTCCGCGTCCGTCAGCGTTTCGTACCGCGCCGGACGGCGGATGTGCGTCGTGGTCGTGATGATAACCTTGCCTTTTTTCGAGAGCTCTTCGGCGAGCGTTTCCATCAGCGTCGTCTTTCCGCCGCCGCCGATAATGGCGGTCACGCCGCGGCCGATCTGAAGGAGCGGTGCGAGCTTCATGCGTGCCGCCTCACTTTCCGGCACCCGCGCGGCGGGCGCGGTGTTCGATCATCTCTGCCGCGATGCTGATGGCGATCTCCTCCGGCGTCTCGGCCAGGATGGGAAGGCCGATGGGCGCGTGAACGCGGTCGATCTCCGCCTCGGTAAAGCCGTCGCCACGCAGACGCTCGCGCGTCTTGGCGACCTTGCCGCGGCTGCCGATGCAGCCGATATAGGTCGCGTCGCTTCGGAGCACCTGCGAGAGGATCTCATAATCCGCCTGATGGCCCGGCGTCATCACAACGGCATAGTCGTCCGCCGTGAGCGTTACCTTGCCGAAGATATCGGCAAAGCTGCCGAAGATGACCTCGTCCGCCGCGGGATAGCGCGCGGGCTTTGCCAGCTCCTCGCGGTTATCGTACATCGTCACGCGGAAGCCGACAGACGCAAGCACCGGCACGAGCGCACAGCCCACATGACCTCCGCCGAAAATATAGACCCGTCCCGCGCGGGCGAGCGGCTCGATATAGAGCCCGTCCCGCCAGAGCGCGCGGGTCGTAAAGAGCGAGCTCTGCTCCTGCGGGAGCTCTGCGCGCGTGAGCACGCGGAAATCTTTGACCAGCTCGCCGTCGAGCGTGAGCAGCAGCCAGAGATCAACGCTCTCGTCAAGCATTTCGCGCCAGCGCTTCAGCACGGCGATCTCGTCCCGCTGCTGTGGGGAGAAGATCTGGAAATACACCGTCACCTCGCCGCCGCAGATCATGCCGATATCGTTCACGTCGCTCGGGTGCAGCGCATAGGACCCGAGCTCGTTTTTCCCGCTTTTCATCGCTTCGAGCGCGCGCAGACCGCTCAGCCGCTCCACCGCGCCGCCGCCGATGGTGCCGAGCGTGCTGCTGTCTTTAAAAACAGCCATCTTTGCGCCCGCGCCGCGCGGCGCGGAGCCGGAGGAGGCCAGGATGCTGCACAGCGCCACGCGCTCACCGCGCGCAAGGGCGGCAAGCATCGCATCGAGCAGCTTCTTCATGCCAAATCACTATCCTTTCAAAAGTATCACGCTTTGCATTGATTATAGCAAAGCTGCCCCGCAAATGCAATGCGCGAAGCACCGTTTTTCCGTATTCGGTCGAAAAAAGCGCGCGGCGCGAAAAGACGGACGCAAAAAGGGAGAGCCCCTCCCGTGCGAGAGAGCCTCTCCCTGTCAGGTCCTTTCCCGGACCGGCTTTTCAGCGGTGCTTATACACGCGGCGGTTGTCGAGCGCGAAGATGCGCGGGCTGAATTCACCGGCGTTCAGCGGCGCAAGCGCCTCGCGGTAAATCTCCATGCGGCTGTCGATCTGGTCGATGAGCGAGAGGAGCTCCGCCTCCGCGCACTGGGGCAGCACCGCCGCGCCGAACTGCGGCTCGCCGTGATGCGAAAGCAGAAGATGCTGCAAAAGCATCGACTTTTCCTCCGGGATGCCGAGCGCGGCGGCGGCCTCGCCCACCTCCTGTGCGCCCATGACAAGGTGGCCGAGAAGCTGGCCCTTGGTGGAGTAATCCGTCACAAGGCCGAGCTCGGAGAAGGTGAACTCCTGCTCCTTGCCGAAGTCGTGCAGCAGCGTGCCGGCAAGCAGCAGGCTGCGGTCCACGGTGTCTGCGTACTGCGCGGCAAGGAAATCAGCCAGACGCAGCATATTGTACGTGTGCATCAGAAGGCCGGAGAGAAAGCTGTGGTGCACGCTCTTGGCGGCAGGAATGGTGCGGAAGGCCGCCTTATGGCGGCGCAGCATCTCCTCGCATACGGCGCGGTGATCCGGGTCCTCGATGGAGGCGACAAGGCGCTCAATGTCGGCGTAAGCGCCGTCGCGGTCGATGGGGGCGACGCTCACAAGGCGCGAGACGTCCACATGGTCGTCGTCCGCTGCCAGGCGGAGCTTGTCGACCGTGATCTGCAGGGCGCCGCGGTAGTCCGACACGCTGCCGCGAATTTTGATGGCCTTGCCCACGTCGCGCTCACCGATGGGACCAGTGTAGTCCCAGACCTTGGCCTCGATCGTGCCGCTCTCGTCGGCGAGCACGGCGGTCAGGAACGGCTTGCCGGTGGCCGTCACCTTGGAGAAGGCGGATTTGAGCAGATAGAAGCCCTCGACGTCAATGCCGCGCGCCATGCGCGCGATGGGCAGATCGTATTCCATAAACAATGTCCTCTTTTCTGCCCGCGCGCGGCGGGCGGATCGTTCTTCTTTCGTAACGAAAAGCATTATAGCACGCTTGCGCGGAAAGCGCACGGAAAATTTAGGCAATCCCGCTCAATTCGGCAACATTGGGGCAGAAGATCCGTTGAACGCCGCAGTTGCAATTGCGCGGCATGGCCTTTACTTCGCGGCCTTTTCGCGCTGCGCGCGCTCGAGCCAATCTTTCCCCTCGGTGAAGCGTGCGACGAGAAACGACACCACGTAGTCGCCCGCGGAGTTGATCATCGTCGCGGGCGGGTCGACAAGGTTGCCGATCGTCACGGCAATGGGGTAGGCGATGGCCATCTGCGAAGGGAAAAAGAGCGTGCAGATGATGTACTCGCCGATGTATCCGCCGCCGGGGATGCCGCTCATCGCGACCGAGCTGAACACGGCGACGAGCAGGATTTTAACGATGAGCCCCGCGCCCTCAAAGGGGATGCCGAACACGCCGAAGAGGAACGCGATCTTCAGCACGCAGCTAAAGCACGAGCCGTCCATGTGCATCGTCGCGCCGAGGGGAAGCACGAGGTCGGAGATATCGCGCGGCACGCCGCTGTCCTCCGCGACCTCCAGGTTGGTCGGAATGGTCGCGACGGATGAGCAGGTGCCGAGCGCCGTGACCGCGGGGCGCAGAATGTGCCGCCGCATGACGGCAATGCCCGCTTTCCCGCCGCCAAGGTAGGCGTAGAGGGGAAAGGCGAGGAGCGCGTAGGCAAGGCAGAGCGGATAGTAGACGAGCATCGCACGGCCATAGGCCGCGGTGATCTGCGCGCCGTAGGTCGCGACAAGCGAGGCGAAGAAGCCAAAAAACGCAGCAGGCGCGTAATAGGAGATGAGCGAGACGACCTTCAGGAGGCAATTCGTCATATCCTGCAGGACGCGCGCCGTCAGGCAGTCCGCGCCGCCGCTTAGGTTCACGCCGAAGCCGATGAGAATAGAGAAGACGATGAGCGGCAGCATCGCGCGGCGGGAGAGAAGCGCGGCGAAGTCTTCGACCGTGAAGAAGTTGACGAGCAGCTCCGCAACGCTTGCCTGCGCGTCGACCGTGCCGGCCACTGCGTCCGCCCACGGCTCGAGCACCGGGGGATAGAGGCGCATCACGGCGACCATGATGATCGCGGCGATGAGGCCTGTGACGATGAAGACGAGAAGTGTGGTCCCCATGATCTTCCCCGCGCGCTTGGGACTTTTCATGCAGGCGATGGAGCTTGCGAGCGAGCAGAACACGAGCGGCACGACGATGCAGAACATTAGGTTGATGAAGATGGTGCCGAGCGGCGCGAGACACGTCGCCCCCGGCCACAGCGCGCCCAGCACGCACCCGAGCACGATGGCGAGCAGCATCGCGCTCAAAAAGCCGTAGGTGCGGAAAAAGGAACGAGACATAGAATTCCTCCCTTAAAAATTTGCGTTCAACACACTATACCGGGAGGACTTGGACCAATATGCAGAAAAAGAGCGCATCCTTTCAGATGCGCCCCTGACTTTCGAAAAAGCGGCAAAGCCACTTTTTCGAAAGCCTTGTGCAGTTACTCCAATTCAAACGCGCCGGTGTAGAGCTGGTAGTAAGTGCCCCTTTCCGCGATCAGCTTTTCGTGGCTGCCGCGTTCGATGATGCGGCCGTGGTCGAGTACCATGATAACGTCGGAGTTCTTGACGGTGGAGAGGCGGTGCGCGATGACGAACACCGTGCGGCCCTCCATGAGCTTATCCATGCCGCGCTGGACGATGGCCTCGGTGCGCGTGTCGATGGACGACGTCGCCTCGTCGAGGATCATGACCGGCGGGTCGGCGACCGCCGCGCGAGCGATGGAGATGAGCTGGCGCTGGCCCTGCGAGAGATTTGCGCCGTTGTTGGCGAGCTCCGTCGCGTAGCCCTGCGGGAGTCTCGTGATGAAGTCGTCTGCACCGGCGAGCTTCGCCGCGGCGATGCACTCTTCATCCGTTGCATCGAGCTTGCCGTAACGGATGTTGTCCATCACCGTGCCGGTGAAGAGGTTCACGTCCTGCAGGACGATGCCGAGACTGCGGCGCAGGTCGGCCTTTTTGATCTTGCTGACGTCGATGCCGTCGTAGAGGATCTGGCCGTCCGCAATGTCATAGAAGCGGTTGATGAGGTTGGTGATGGTCGTCTTGCCCGCGCCCGTCGCGCCGACGAAGGCGACCTTCTGGCCGGGCTCGGCGTAGACGGACACGTCGTGCAGGACCTCTTTGTTCGGCTCGTAGCCGAAGTCCACGTCGATGAGACGCACGTCGCCGCGCAGCGCGCGATAGCCGACCTTGCCGTTGTCATTGGGGTTCTTCCACGCCCAGTGGCCGGTGTGCGTGTCGCTCTCGGTCATGGCGCCGTCGGGGGCGATATTCGCGTCGACGAGCGTGACGAAGCCGTCATCCGTCTCGGGCTTTTCGTCGATGAGGGAGAACACGCGCTGCGCGCCCGCGCCCGCCATGACGATGGAGTTGATCTGCTGGGAGAGCTGGTTGACGTTGCCGGTGAACTGCTTGGTCATGTTGAGGAAGGGAACGAGAATGGAGATATCCAGCACCTTGCCGGAGAGACTGACGTTCGGCAGGCCAATGAGCAGGAACACGCCGCCCACCAGGGCGAGAGCAACGTAAAGCAAATTGCCGATGTTGCCGATGATGGGGCCGAGCACGCTTGCGTAGGCGTGGGCGCGGTAGCTGTCCTCAAAGAGCGCGTCATTGATCCTGTCGAACTCCTCGATGGAGCGCTGCTCATGGCAGAAGACCTTGACGACCTTCTGGCCGGTCATCGTCTCCTGAATGAAGCCTTCGGTCTTGGCGACGGCCTTCTGCTGGCGCAGGAAGAACTTGGCGCTGCCGCCGCCGACGCGCTTGGTGACGGTGATCATCAGGATGATGCCGAGGACCAGCACCAGCGTGAGCCAGAGGCTGAAGTAGAGCATGATGGCGAACACGACCAGCACGATGGCGCCTGACTGGATGAAGGCGGGGATGGCCTCGGAGACGAGCTGGCGCAGCGTGTCGATATCGTTGGTGTAAAAGCTCATGATATCGCCGTGCTGGTGGGTGTCGAAATAGCGGATGGGGAGGTCCTGCATCCCGCCGAACATCTCCTGGCGGAGCTTGTTGAGAAAGCCCTGCGTCATGTAGGCCATGAGCTGCTTCTGCACCAGGATCGCGAGAATGGAGAGGACATACAGCACGATGAGCAGCGTCAGGATGGGCTTGAGCTCGGCTTGTGCCGCGGCCCAGTCGCGCGAAACATACCACTTTTCGATGACCTGAATGACGTTCTGTGTGAAAAGCGAGGGGATGGAGGACACGATGGACGAAAACAGGATGCACGCGAACGTGATGGGGGCGAGCACAGGGTAGTAGGAGAACAGCTTTTTCACCGTGCGCTTCAGCATGGCGAGGTTTGCCGCACCCGCGTTGGGGCCGCGGCCGGATGCGCCGTGATTATGCTTCATGTCCGTCACCTCCGTTCGTCTGGGATTCGTAGACCTCGCGGTAGATCGCGCTCGTGGCGAGGAGTTCATCGTGCGTGCCCATGGTGTCGATACGGCCGTTGTTCATCACTAAGATGAGGTCGGCGTCCTGCACGGACGCGACGCGCTGGGCAATGATGATCTTCGTCGTCTCGGGGATGTAGGTGCGGAAGCCCTCGCGGATCAGCGCGTCGGTGCGCGTGTCGACCGCGGAGGTCGAGTCGTCGAGAATGAGGATTTTCGGCTTTTTCAGCAGCGCGCGGGCGATGCACAGGCGCTGCTTCTGCCCGCCGGAGAAGTTTGTGCCGCCCTGCTCGATGTAGGTGTCGTACCCGTCGGGGAAGGAGCGGATGAATTCGTCCGCCTGTGCGAGCCTGCACGCCTCGACCATCTCGTCATCGGTGGCATTCTCGTTGCCCCAGCGCAGGTTATCCTTGATGGTGCCGGAGAAGAGAACGTTCTTTTGCAGCACGACGCTCACCGCGCCGCGCAGCGCTTCAACGTCGTAGTCGCGCACGTCCACGTCGCCGACCTTGACACTGCCCTCGGTCGTGTCGTACAGGCGCGGGATGAGCTGCACGAGCGTCGACTTGCTCGACCCCGTGCCGCCGAGAATGCCGACGGTCTGACCGGATCTGATGTGCAGGTCGATGCCCTGCAGGGCAAACTTCTTTGCCTGCGCGGAGTACTTGAAGCTGACGTTTTCAAAGTCGATCGAGCCGTCCTTGACCTCCGTGACGGGGGAGGCGGGATCGGCGAGCGCGGGCTGCTCCTGCAGCACCTCGCAGATACGCACGAACGACTCGTAGGACATTGTGAGCATGACATAGATCATCGAGATCATCATCAGCGACATGAGAATCTGCATCCCGTAGGTCAGCATGGCAGAGAGCTGGCCGACGTCGATCGTCGTGCCGCCGCCCGTGATGATGAGCTTCGAGCCGACATAGAGCACGAAGACCATGTTAAAGTACACGCAGAACTGCATCAGCGGGCCGCTGAGCGCGACCACACGCTCGGCGTAGGTGAAGTCCTTGGCAATATCGCCCGAGGCGGCCGCGAACTTCTTCTTTTCGTATTCCTCGCGGGCAAAGCCCTTGACCACGCGCATCGCGCGCACATTTTCCTCCACGGATTCGTTGAGCCGGTCATATTTGCGGAAGACTGCGCGGAAGGCGGGCATTGCCTTGCGCGCGATGAGAAGAAGCCCGACGACGAGCAGCGGGATAACGATGACGAAGGTCGTCGCGAGCGCGCCGCCCATGATATAGGCCATGATGATGGCGAAGAGGAACATCAGCGGGGCGCGCACGGCGATGCGGATGCACACCATGAACGCCATCTGCACGTTGTTCACGTCGGTCGTCATGCGCGTGACGAGCGAGGCGGACGAGAATTTGTCGATATTCTCAAAGGCAAAGCTCTGCACGCGGGTGAAGACGTCGTGACGGACATTTTTGGCAAAGCCCGCGCTCGCGCGCGAGCCGAACAGACCGCCTGCCGCGCCGCAGCCGAGCGACACGAGCGCCATCAGAATGAGCACGAGGCCCGCGCGCACGATGCCGTCAAGCGCTGCGCCCGCCTTGACCTCGTTGATGAGGTTTGCGGTGAAAAACGGAATGAGCACTTCGATCGCCACCTCGCCGACCATGCACACAAGCGTCAGGATGGTGGGCTTTCTGTACTCGCGGATGCAGCCCATGAGCTGCCGGATCATGTTCATTGGCAATGCTCTCCTTTCCCGGGGGGACAGGGAGGAAGCTTTCCCTGTGCGATGAGGTGCTCGCGCTGCTCCTCAAAGGTGTCGTGGATGGTGCGCAGCGCGTCGCAGAAGCGCTCGCGCTTGCCGCTTTCAAGCTGGTCGAAGAATTCGCGGAACTCCGCCGCGTCCTTTTCAAGAAAGCTCATCACGTATTCGTCGGCCTTCGTCGTGGCGCGCAGGCGGATGACCCGGCGGTCGTCCGGGTCGCTCAGCCGCTCGGCAAAGCCGCCGTCGACCAGCTTGTCGACGAGTTTGCTCATCTGCTGCTTGGGCATACGGGCAAAGTTTGACAGCTCCGTCATCGTCATCGTGCGCTCGCTGCGGCGCAGGGACTGGATGCAGTAATACATATCGAGGCTCACGCCGTCGTTTAGCATCCGCTTGAACGGGCGGGCAAACCAGTAGTGCCAGGCGGGGATGGTGTCGAGCAGGAGCTCCTGTATCTCGTTGGTCTGCATGAGATTCTCCTTTCCTCAAAATGGTTAGATAGTCAATTTGAATTGACTATTGCAATAAATTGACAGTGATTAGGATACAACAGTTAAAAACGAAATGCAAGAGGGAAAATGTGCAGATCGCGACAAAAAAGCGGCGGCACGCGGCCGCCGCTTTTTGTCAGAGATCATTGCTTGAGCGTTACATTGTTTCTTATGGTGCGTTCGCTTCGGGGACGATTCGTCAGGCTTTGCAGCACGGCGCCGATCTGTCCCTCGGCGGCCTCGACCTCGGCATGGAACGCGCGGGCGGAGACGCGCAGCGCCCCGTGGCCGAGGATGATGACCTGCTCGGGACCGTCGGATGTGGCGACGCGCACGCGCCGCTCGCGCCGCAGCTCATAGGTCGCGCGCTCAATGTAGGTGTCGGCGGTCTCGGCCTCCTTCGTATAGACGACCTTGACGCCGTGCACCGTCTGCACGCTGCCGGGATTGCCCTTGACCTTGTAGGCATCGAACACCACGATGACGCGGCATTTGCGAAAGCCCTGATAGTTTGCAAGAATGTCGATGAGTGCACCGCGCGCAGCGGCAATATCCTGCGCGGCGAGCGCGGAGAGCTCATCCCACGCAAAGATGATGTTGTAGCCGTCGACGAGCAAATATTCCGTCTCCTCCGAGTGAATCGTGACGTCGTAGTGGTCGGAAAGCGATGTGCGCGCGGGCTTTTTCGCCGGCTCAAAGGCGCGGCGCTCGACCTTGCCGTAGGTGCGCTCGAAGATCTCCTGCAATTCCCTGTCCGCGGCATATGCGCCGCCCGCGCCGACGCCGCGGCGGGGAATCGTGGCATCCGCTTCTTCCGGGGCCTCTTTGCCAAGGCGGATGCCGCTGTCGCAGTGGACGCGCTGCGGGACCTCGTCCCACGGAACGGTGACGCTGCCGCCGTGGTCACAGAATACGGAGGACGAGGGATTCTCCGTGTCGCGCTCGGCGTCGTAGCCGAGCGCGGTGACGACGGTGTCCTGCTCCTGACAGACCTCATAGCCGTGAACGGTGCAGCTCAGCTGCCCGCGCCCGCGCGTGTAGGCCGCGACGCTCTCGAAGTAGTCACGCATCCCGCGCACCGGCGCGCAGCCGGTGAGGACGGTGTGCTCCCCCTCGGTCTGCGGGGCGTCGACCGTCCCGCCCATGTTTTGCAGGTCGGTCATCGCGCGGCCGACGCACTCCGGCGGCAGCTCAAGGCGGAAGTCATAGTACGGCTCGAGCAGCACGTTTTCCGCCTGCATCAGCCCCTGCCGCACGGCGCGGTAGGTCGCCTGTCGGAAGTCGCCGCCCTCGGTGTGCTTCAGGTGCGCGCGGCCCGCGACGAGCGTGAGCTTCACATCCGTAAGCGGAGAGCCGGTCAGCACGCCCGCGTGATCGCGCTCTGAAAGATGGGTGAAAATAAGCCGCTGCCAGTTGAGGTCCAGCGCGTCGGTCGGCACGCTGGAGGCAAGCTGGATGCCTGCGCCGCGCGGGAGCGGCTCCATCAAAAGCTGGACTTCCGCATAGTGGCGCAGGGGCTCGAAATGCCCCATGCCGAGCACGGGCGCGGCGATGGTCTCGCGGTAGACGATGCTGCCCTCGCCGAAGCTCACGTCCAGGCCGAAGCGATCCAGGATCAGGCGGCGCAGCACCTCAAGCTGGATCTTGCCCATGAGCTGCACATGGATCTGCCCGTAGCGCTCGTCCCAGACGATGCGCAGCATCGGGTCCTCCTCCTCGAGCTCGCGGAGCTTTGTGAGCGCGCTGTGCGCGTCCGCGCCGTCGGGCAGAATGAGCTGATAGGTCAGCACCGGCTGCAGGAGCGGCGCGGACGCCTCGGCCTCGGCGCCGAGGCCGAGACCGACATAGCTGCGGCTCAGGCCCGTGACGGCGATGACGCTGCCCGCGCCCGCTTCGTCGAGCGCACGGAACCTGACGCCGGAGTAGAGCCGCAGCTGGTCGGCCTTTTCGCTGTAGGTCCTGCCCTGCGCCGTATAGGGGAGCGGCGTTTTCACGCGCAGCGACCCGCCCGTGACCTTCAGCCACGTCAGGCGCGCGCCCTGCGCGTCGCGTGAGATCTTGAAGACCCTTGCGCCGAAGGTATCGGGATAGTCCGGCTCAAGCGTGAACGCATTGAGCGCGGCGAGCAGCTCCTCCACGCCCTGCATTTTAAGCGCTGAGCCGAAAAAGCAGGGGAAGACGGCGCGCTGCTCGACCATGTCGGCAATGCAGGCGTCCGTGACGGCCCCGCGCTCGAGCAGTTGCTCGAGCGCCGTCTCACCGCAGAGGGCGAGCGCCTCGTCGCGCTCGCTCACAGGGGCGGAAAAGTCGACACATTCCGCGCTCAGCGCCGCTGTGAGCTGAGTCATCAGGGCGCTTTTGTCCGCGCCCGCGAGGTCCATCTTGTTGATGAAGAGGAACGTCGGCACGCTGTAGCGCTCGAGCAGCCGCCAGAGCGTGCGCGTGTGGCTCTGCACGCCGTCGCTGCCGCTGATGACGAGCACCGCGTAATCGAGGACGGAGAGCGTGCGCTCCATCTCGGCGGAAAAGTCGACGTGGCCGGGGGTGTCGAGCAGCGTGAGCTCGGTTGCTCCGGCGGTGAGCATGGCCTGCTTTGCAAAGATCGTGATGCCGCGCTCACGTTCAAGCGCGTCGGTATCGAGAAAGGCGTCGCCGTGGTCGACGCGGCCGAGCTTTCGCAGCGCGCCGGAAGCATATAAGAGCCCCTCGGAGAGGGTCGTTTTTCCGGAGTCGACGTGGGCGAGGACGCCGATGCAAATATGTTTCATATCGAAAACCACTTTCTGCGTTTGCTGTCGTAATTCTTCTATTATGGCAGATTTTCGGGGAGTGTTCAACGATGATTTTTCCCTTTTTCGCGGGATATCAAAAGGGGGCAGAAAGCTCAGGCGAGTTTTCTGCCCCCTTTGGGCTCAGCGCTCAGTTGAGCGGGGGAGGGATGTGTGCAAATGACTGTCATTTGTGGACAAAAATCCGTCCCTCAGAGAATTGGGGGGGGGTAATGATTGCCCGCATTGTTTTTTTCAGCACGGCAATGTCGATGGGCTTGGAGACGTGCGCGTTCATGCTGGCCGCGAGACTGTTCTGCACATTGGCGGAGAAGGCGTTGGCCGTCATAGCGACGATGGGGATGGTCCTGCCGAGCGGATTTTTGCCGCTGCGGATGGCCTTCGTAGCTTCATAGCCGTTCATGCGCGGCATCTGGATGTCCATGAGAATGGCGTCGTAGTCGCCGGGCTTGACGGATTCAAAGGTCTTGACGATCTCCGTGCCGTCGGGACAGATGGTGCACGAGGCGCCGTACATCTCGAGGATGGCCTCCAGAATTTCGGCGTTGAGGGCGTTGTCCTCCGCGCAGAGGAAGCGCATCCCGCTGAGGATGGACAGGCCCTGGATCTCGGGCGCGGCATTCGCGCGCACGCGCCCAATGGCGATCTCGAGATTCGAGAGGAAGAACGGGCGGGGGGATGAGTCCGTCCACGCCGCACTGGGCCAGCGTTTCCTGCACCTGATCGTGCTGGGCGAAATCCACGCAGAAGAGGAGCATCGCGTTCGGTGCGGCCTTGCGCAGGTGCTGCACCGTGTCGGCAAGCGAGCGGTCGCGCAGGTGGCCTGCGAGCAGGAGCACGTCGGTGCTCTCTTTGGAGAGGCGGGCGGCAGCCTCCTCCGCCGAGGATACGACCGAAAAGTGAAGGTCGGTCCCGCGGATGGGAGCGCTCATATTGCGGATGAGGGTGTCGTCATCCGAGATGAGCAGAATGTCCTTCGCGCCGAGGTCGTAGCGCGCATCCGGGTCGATCTTGAGCATCAGCGTGACGGCAAAGCGGCTGCCCATGTTCACTTCGCTCTCGACCGTGATGGTGCCGCCCATCAGGTCAACGATGTTTTTCGTGATGGCCATGCCGAGGCCTGTGCCCTGGACCTTGTTGGTTACAGAGCTTTCCGCGCGGGTGAAGGGTTCAAAGATGTGCGCGAGGAAGTCCGGCTCCATGCCGTAGCCCGTGTCGGTCACGGAGAAGCAGAACTTTGCATGGCCCGGCACCTCGCATTCGAGCTCGGCGATGTCGAAGGAGATGGAGCCGCCCTCGGGCGTATACTTGACGGCGTTCGACAGAAGATTCAGGAAGATCTGGCGCAGGCGCACACCGTCGCCGATGAGGTATTCATGCGCGATCTCATGCACGCGGATGCGGAAGACCTGACTGTGCTCATTCGTCTGCGAGCGGATGATGCTGTCCACCTGACCGACCTGCTCGGCAAGGCTGACCTTTTCCAGATTCAGCTCGACCTCATTCGATTCGATCTTGCTCATGTCGAGAATGTCGTTGATGAGGCTCAGCAGGTGACGGCTGGAGAATTTGATCTTCTGGATGTAGCCGCGCAGACGGTTGGAGGTGTTGCCCTCGTGCTCCATCAGGTTCGTGATGCCGACGATGGCGTTCATCGGCGTTCGGATATCGTGCGACATATTGGAGAGGAACTCGCTCTTGGCCCGGCTCGCGGCCTCGGCCTGGCGGGTCGCTGTTTCGGCGCGCTCCACCGCTTGGGAAAGCTCGGCGTTCTTGCGGTCGAGCTCGCGCTTGATCTCCTTGAACGCCTCGGTATTGCGGCGCTCGACGGCGATGACCTGCCGCTGCTTGACGAGCAGCACAAGGTAGATGATGACCGCGCAGATGACCGCGAGGATCACGGCAAAGATGAGAATGAGGCGCACCGTTGCGTTGATGAGCGAGACGGTGTTGGTCGCAACGTATACCGACGGGACGAGGAAGACCAGCGTCCACTCCGCACTTTCCATCTGATAGAGGGAGTAGTAGTATTCCTCGCCGTTCAGAATGGCATTGGAGCAGGCGATTTTATGCTCGCTGAGCTCCTGGCGCGCCTTGTCAAAGGAACTGCCGTGCAGGTATTCCATCTTTTCGAGCACCGCGTAGAGGTTGTGACCCTGCAGGGGCGTATTGTTTGCGTCGCTGAAGAGCTTGGAGCTGTTGTTGTCCACAACGTAAACGCTGTTGTTGTCGTTATAGGCCTCGCAGCTAAAGTACGGTGTCAGCTCCGTCATGCTGCGGGAGACGCCGTAGTAGGTCAGAGTGACGCTCTGCTCGCCGATGCGGATGGGCACAGGCTCCGGCAGCTTCAGCAGGAACACCATTTCCGACTTGTTTGTGGTCATAGCGTTGTACACATAGCTTACGCGCTCAGGTTCGTCCATGAGATAATTCAGGCCCGTGAGCGTGCCCTGTATTCCGTTTTGCGTGTAGTAGCGCCCCGTATCGTCCGCGGCCATCATCTCTTACTGAGAGAAATCGAAGGTGTTGAGCCGCGCCTGACGCTCCAGAACGCGATCAGCTCATCGGCCGGTATCGGTCAGATCGCCCTCCTCGGCGACCTCGTCGGTCACGCCGGCGATGACGACAGTGTAGACCGTGTCATCGTCGATGACGAAGCCCTCGGGCGTGACAAACTCGTAGGGGAAGAGATGCTCGCCGTCGCCGGAGCGGTCATAGCCCGTTTCGGCGAGCTCCTTGACGCGCTTGCCGGTGAGCGTCACGGTCTGGATGTTCTGACGCCAGCCGGTGGGGAGGATGGAGGTGAGCTCCTGATCGCTCACGGGCAGCGGGAAAAGCGCGCCGCTCACGCCGTCGATGTTCAGATCGCCGGAGGCGTCCATGCGGTACCACTTGTTCATCGAGATGAGCGCCAGATCCGCGCCGCTTGCCTCGGCAAAGCAGATGCCGACAAGCCTGGCGCAGTGCTCGGTGTCGATCTTCTGCGTGACGGTCGTGTAATACTGGGAGGAATTGTCCCAGATGAGGTGCTGGCTGCCGTCGATGGCGGAGATCACGTCATCAAGGGAGCATTCTCCCCGGACAAAGGAGATCATCGACTCGCCGATGTTGACGATGATGTTCTCCCAGCCGTTGTAGATGAGCGGCGCGGTCGCGCCGGAGTTGAGCTCGTCGAGAATATCGGCATAGTAGCCCTCCGTGCTCACGGTGTAGTCCTTGAGCGGCAGGAGGGAGGTGTCGGAATAGAAGCTGTTGAGCGCCTGCATTCCCTCAACGCTGGAGAGGACCTCCATCACGTGCAGCGCGTCCTCGAGCTTCTGCTCGCTGCCCTCGGCCTCCAGATGCTTGTTGATGCCGATATAGCGGTTGACGTTCAGCACGAACGTGTTGCGCGTGCCGTCCTCGGAGAGAAAGGGCATCAGGCCGAATTCATCGGTGGTCTCTTCCTCGGAAAAGAGGTTGGAGCTGCCGAGCAGGAACAGCGTGTTGCCCTCGGCCATCTTCAGGCGCGGCCGTCGGGCGTGTTGAGCCAGCCGGTGTCAAGAATGTTGCACAGGTACTGGAAGCCGTAGCCGGGGAGCTGGATTTCGTCGAGGCACAGCTTGTATCCGGCCTCCTTGACCTTGGGGGCGAGCTCCTCAAGCTCCTTGAAGGAGGTCGGCAGCGTCCAGCCGTTCTTTTCAAGCAGCGTCTTATTATAGGTGATACCGATGCAGTCGTAATAGGTCGGCAGCAGATAGATCGCGCCCTTGCTGTCGGTCACATCGCGCAGGTGCGCCTCGGCGTAGTTATCCGTGAAGGCGTAGCTCGAAAGGTCGATCAGCTTGTCGCTCACATCGTCCAGGTCGGGCGTAAAGTAGGTGGTGCAGTAAATGTCCGGCATATCGTCGGCGGCGAGCTCGGCCTTGACATAGGCGGTGTAATTTTTGCCGCTGTAGGGTACGACCTCCAGATTGATCTCGGGGTACTTTTCGTGCACGATGTCGACAAAAGCGCTCATGTTGCGGAACGGCGACTGCGTGGTGATGACCTCGTGCTCGCCGGTGCCGACACTGCCGTCATCGGTGCTCTGCTTGCTGCCGCAGCCGGTCAGCAGGGCGGCCGAGCACGCTGCTGCGAGCAGCAGAACGGTCCATCTCTTTTTCTGCATGGTGAATTCTCCTTCTTCCTTTGGGTCCGCAAGTCACCGAAGCGGCAGGCAAAAACATGAAAATCCCAGTTCGACCTGTCGTTATACGCCCTAAGTGGGGCGAACCGCAACCTTTTTTCAAAAAATGACAAAATATACGAGGAAAATGACGTTTTTGCAAGTCTTTGAAGTGTGTTAAGAACGCGATAAGAAATAAAATGCACCGGACAACGAAAACCGTCGCCCCGCAGGAATAAAAGAACGCCGGAGCAAAGCGGACTTTGCTCCAAAACCGGAAACGCGGACACATTCGATGCGTTATTTTTTTAGCTCGCGCTAAAAACCAACCGCGAATCCAGCGGAGCGAATCGCGGTTGGAAAGGAGGAGCAAGGGAGCGGGCGGATGACGTTCTTTGATTCCGCAGGAATAAAAGAACGCCGGAGCAAAGCGGACTTTGCTCCGACGTGGTACGGGTAGTGGGGGTCGAACCCACACGGATCGCTCCACAGGAACCTAAGGGGTATGTCACCTTAGTGAAAGATTTTCAGAGCCCTCCATATCATAAGGGGAGGGCATCTTTTCCAACGCTTCAAAAGATGTTCGGTCGTGGCCGGCCGAACACCTGCTAAATCATAGCACACTCTGCCGGAAAAGTATAGCATGATTATAGCTTGCTGAGAAAATATCATGTGCATGGATAAATTTCGTGATTATAAACGCAATAGCAGTAGCCTTTTTGCTATTGTAGCGCAATCGACAGCATGATACAAAAACATATTCTTTTTGCTCTTGATTTCTTTCTGATAGTTATTATAATAATTATTAGAAGCGATTGTTAGAACGGAGGCCGTTTTATGATTGAGAATAAGACCACGGAGTTTAAGCGCGAATATGTGGACGACATCAAATATGCTATAGTTGCCTTTGCAAATACGGATGGCGGAAAGATTTATATTGGCGTGAATGATGATGGAAGTGTCCGTGGTATTGAAAACACCGATGCAGTCATGCTTCGGATCACAAATATGATTCGAGATTCCATTCGTCCGGATGTTACCATGTTTACTGAGTGTGCCATCGAAACCATCGAAGAAAAGCCTGTTGTGGTTTTGACAGTGCAGCGAGGTACTGCCCGTCCCTATTACCTCGCAGGGAAGGGCATCCGCCCAGAGGGTGTGTATGTTCGCCAGAGCGCATCCTCTGTTCCGGCTTCTGAGACAGCCATACTGAATATGATTAAGGAGACCAGCGGTGACCGTTACGAGGATGCCCGCTCCATTAATCAGCAGTTGACTTTTGAAAAAACGGAAAGCTATTTTGCAAAGCGTAGTCTTCCTTTCGGAGATCAGCAGAAGCGAACGCTGAATATCATCGGCTCCGATGGTACCTACACCAACCTTGGTATGTTGCTATCTGATCAATGCGTTCACACCATCAAGCTGGCTGTATTTGATGGCAGCAAGAAAAGCGTGTTCCGTGACCGCAAGGAGTTGAGTGGCTCTTTGCTTACGCAGTTGGAGGATGCCTATTCCTACATTGATCAGTTCAACCATACCCGTGCGGAATTTGAAGGGCTGGAACGCATTGACAGGCGAGATTACCCCAGCGAAGCGTTACGCGAAGCATTGCTCAACGCCACCACCCATCGTGATTACAGCTTCAGCGGCTCCACGCTGATCAGCATCTTCGATGACCGCATTGAGTTTGTGACCATTGGCGGTCTGGTTCGCGGCCTTACTTTTGACGATATTATGCTCGGTGTATCTGCGCTCCGTAATCCAAATTTGGCCAATGTATTTTATCGGCTGAAACTAATTGAAGCTTACGGCACTGGTATTCTAAAAATTAATGAGAGCTATGCTGACTTCGCTGTAAAGCCGCAGTTTAAGGTTACAGATAACGCCTTCAAAATTACACTACCTAACATTAACTATGCAGGTGCTCGAAAAGACGTAACCGCGACAGCCCCATTGAAGGTCGCTGATAAAGCAGAACGGCGGGAAATACTGCTCCGACTGGCTGGAAAGCAAGGATATATCATTCGCAAAGATGTGGAAGCTGAGTTGAAAGTATCTCAGGCGACCGCTATTTTGATTCTGCGGGATATGGTTGAAAAAGGACTCCTGATTAAGGAGGGTTCCGGTAAACAGCAGAAGTACCGCATTGCGGAATAATGCCCGTACCGAAGTGGAGGTTAATATGTATATTGAATTAAAATGCCGTTCCTGCGGCAAGGCTTTCCACGTAGACTTTACCAACAATGAGTATGATGTAGATAAATGTCCTAAGTGTAGAAGTCATCTTATCTTTAGCGATGTGGCTCGAATTAAGGCAATTACGGAGCCGTTCTATACAAACGTTAGCAGGACGGATGGTGCAAGTGTATATATCTTATCCGCTTACTGCGGATAGAGGTCGTAGGTTGCAAGCGCCTCGCTGCCCTCATCCGGCAGATCGCTCAGGGACACGAAGCGATCCTGCTGGATGCGGATCTGACGGAAAGCGTTAGCAGACTCATTTCGGATGGTCCTTTTACAGAACGCATCGAAGGTGTGCTGCTTGTGCCGGTAATGGTGTTCAAGGTCCATGTTCTCACCTCCCTTCGCGCCGGAAGGCAGGTCGTGGTTTCCCCTTTCACCCCTTACTGGTTTTCCAAATGCCCCCTTTTGGCCATTTTTTCGCGGCTCATGCTGCGTCTCCTTTCGTCCTATTCCGGTGATTTTTTACAGAACGAAAGGGCGGCGGGGAGCGACAGCCGCATGAATTTAAATAGAAAAGCTATCATTAAAATGCGCCTGACTGCAAAACGCAGTCAGGCGCAAAAACACAATGTAGGAACCCCCTGTATTCATTTACAGATCAAAGGGAATATTCCATGCTTGATATCAGGAAATGGTGACATTTCCAGTGAATGTCATGATCCCGAAAAACAGCAGAAACGCAGCCCACAAAAAGCAGTAAGCTCCGCCGAAAACAGGCTTTCGGGGTCTGTTTTCAGTAATGCATTCAGGCTTAGCCGGGTCATAGTATCCGACCACCTGCCGCCCCAGATCTCGCTTGCCGGACAGCGATTGACGGCTCGAGTACCGATAGGTCGTGCCATTCACTGTGTACTCATAGGTCGGCAGATAGTACGTCTCCCGGCGCGGCCGATCACTGCCGTCCTCCTGGTGCTCCCACCTTTCAACGACCGATTCCTCAATCCATACCACCTTCATCATCGTGGTGCCTGTGTACCGCCGCACATCATCCTCGTATTCCTTCCGTGCGCCTTTCCGGCGGCGAATCCCGAGCCAGGCCGCCAGCACACCCCCGAGAAGAAAGCCGGTTCCTGCTGTGATATTCCGCGTATATTCTACGGGCCATGCCACAAGCGCTATCGCAAGAATGAAACCGATCACGATAACTTTGATGCTCTTCATACGTCCTCCTTCCTGCCGCTATGGGCGGGAACTCTTTTTACGATACCGGCGGCTGGTTCTGTACCGCATCCACAAACAGAAGGGTCAATCCGATGTAAGCGGCGCAGGCTGCTGCCAGCAGGACGCAGAGGATGACACAGACCGATTGAAGCGGTTTCCGCAAGTAGCGGCGGGAGAGAACTATCCCCAGCAGCGACAGCAACAGCAGCAGCACAGCAAGACAAAGAGGCATATTGTTCACCTCCCTTACACGCCGCGGAATGCGTCGATCATATCCGTGAACCAGCGCAGTTCATGGGCAAAGCGCTGCCGCAGCTGCGCTGGATTTTCATAGCCTTTGCCGATGTCGAAAAAGCCGCGTCCGCTGTGAACGGCGATATACACCCTGCCGTCAGGGTTGAGATTTACAGCAAATTTACCGATGGAGGAATCCGCCAGTGCCAGGATACGCTCCATGCGGCCAGGGGTCAGGATGCGAAGGACTGCCGCTTCATCGTCGCTACTCAGATTGAAGCGTTTGTCGAAGACCTCGCTGCCTGTTTTAATGGTTTTGGCGCTGAACAGCTTATCCAGCCTTTCTCTCGGCCAGATGGTCAGCCATGTCGGAAATTCTTGTCCCAGCTCACACAGCATCCACTGACCGGTGTAGACAGGCTGCTCGTTCTTTTCCCACAGGCCTGTTTCCTCCCGCTGGACCTCGTTGACCTCCGTCAGCCTGACGGTACACAGCTCCGTAGTCAGGCCACGATATGTTCCCCGGACATACCCACTTCCGCTGCAATGGGTGTGTCTGGGCAGGGGTATGTTCGTGTCCTCTGCGTCCAGAAGATGCGGCGTGGGGCTCATCTGCACGTTTTCAAGGGCGGCGCTTACGATGTCCGGTGCGATGGCATCGAAGGCCTGCTGGCTTGCCTTGTCCTTGGACTTGCCCTGCACCATCTGCCCCAGGGTAAGGATCACGCCGCCGATGACGACCAGCACAATGTTGCCGCCCAGAATGATGCCTGCGATGGCGACCACACCGCCCACCAGCGAAAGGAGTTTTCCGCCCAATTTGCCGCCCTTGCTTTTGCGAAGCTGCCGCGACAAATGTTCATCCGTCATGTTCCTGCTTTTTTCTTCCATATTCTTCTCCTTATTCTGTCGTGCCGGTCAGCGCGGGGCTTTCCGTTATCAGATCCAGCAGATTGCCCATACCGGTCAGCGAGGCGATGAACCACTTGCGGATGCCGTCAATGTCCCGCAGATCCAGCTCCTCCGGAACGCCCGCAAACACATACCGGGTGTTCAGAGCCAGCGTCAGCTCGCTGTCACGGAGGACAAGACCGCACAGCTTGGCACTGTTGGAAGATGTCTCCAGCTTCTGTACCAGGTCACGAAGCTGCGGTGTGACCTGATCGTCCGCCTCCCGGCCATCCGCCGTGTGAGCGGCAAAGTGCTTCCGGAAGGCAGCAGGGTCGGTGATGTCGTCCTTCTTCCGCTCCTGGAACGTATCATTCAGGGCGATGTCCAGCGTCGGGTCACAAATGTCCTTGCAGCGGACCACGATGCCGCGGAACAGCGTCTCGGTTCGGGTCATCCAGTTGTCGTTGTCAGGGCCGGATTTTTCCTCTACGGTGCGGCGCAGCTCCACGTTGGCCGCGGAGAACCGCAGCCCCTTGTGCTCACCCTCGTGAAAGTCTGTCACGGTACACTCCGTAAAGGAGACCGTCGACAGCTTTGCCGCCTTCAAGTACGCCCAGTCGATGGGCAGTGTGGCCGGCTCCGGCTCCGGGCCGAAGGCTTTTGTCAGCTCCGTGCGGAAGAAGCCGCCCAGCTGCTGCTGCATCAGGGCTTTTTTCTTCTTCTGGGCGGGCTGTGCCACCAACAGGAACAGTGCCACACCGGAAAAGACCAGAATGCAGATCACAATAATATTGCGATACACAAACATCATGATGCATCCGATGATCACCAGAATAACGCCCAGCAGGATTCCGATGCTCTCCATTCTCTGATAGCTTCCCAGCTTTTTTGACAGCTCCGTGTCGGTCATGCGCTCGGCGCCCACAGCGTCAAAGTCATTGCGTTTCTTTCGCATAGCTATCCCTCCTCAGTAGCAAAGGCTGAAATACAGGCTGCGGTAGGGATCCACAGTGTCGATGTCCATGAGGGCAGCTTCGGGCGAAATGCTGTCCAACTGCATACGCTTGGCGCTGTCTTTGTAGCTCGACGGCTGTCCCTCGGCAGCAAATACGAGTCCGTCATAGTCCTCCGGGAGATAGACGGAGTAACTCTTGGTCAGAACCTGTGCCCAGTCGCCGACATTGTACTGCCAGTCGGTCGAGTAGGCAAACTCGATTAGGTAGCTGTTCCCCTGCCAGCTGATGGTGTGGAGATAATAGTTGTCCCCGCGCTGGCTGTTGCCATAGGCCGTTGAGGTGGTGAGCCACATCCCAGTGTAGAAGTCATAGAGCTCACTGCTGGTGACAGTCGTATACTGCTGGTCAAAGTAGGGGATGGAGTCCTCCGGGATGTAGCAGACGGCGTCAAAGTGCAGCTCGCGGATGCCGTCGTGGGTGTAGTCGCCGGTCTTCGTGATCTCCCAATAGCAGTCGTCGGTATTGTAGCCGTCGCCGAGTCCTGAATAGCTGCAAACTCCGTCCTTCAGCAGGAAGGTCCCCATCTCCACGGCGGCATTGATCTCAAGGCCGTTTCTTGTGAAGTACGGCTCCTGAGACTGGATGCCCTCCACAGGCAGGAGCGTACCGCCGTTCACGCTGTCAATGAGGTCGCCGCTGACGGTGCGATCAAGCTGTAAGGTGTCGCCGCTGCCGTCGAAGTGGAGCGTGATGCCATATTCATCCACCCAAAGCGTACCGTATTCGATCACTTCATCCTGATCGTTTACAAATTCCCATGTGGCGTCATCGCAGATGCGCAGCCAGAGGTTCTTCCCTTGATACTCCCAAAGGCCCACATACTCGCTGAGGTCACTGCCGCTGACGGTGACGGTGGAGAGGTCCTCCTGGAACACATAACGCTCCACGGGATCCCAGATCCAGATCAGTTCCGTCGCGTCGCCGTTTTCGTGGATGAAGCTGACCAGCACATCGCTTTCCCCATCGTCGTCCATATCCTCAAAGGAAATGGCGTTGAACGCCTGTTCCGCATCAGGGATGCTCATGGGAAAAGACACGCTGTCAAAGAGAATCTGCTCCGGTAGATCCCGGTAGAAGGCCGCGCTGCTCTCGCTCACCGTGACCAGCACATCCACGCTCTCGCCATCATGGGTGATGGTGCCGCTGCCGACCACCACGCCGGTGGTACGCCAGTCGGCTCCCGTCACATCGCCGGAGCCGCAGGCGGCAAGACTCAGGCAGAGCGCCATGGTCAGCACAGGAATAAAAATATGTTTCCATCGATTCTTCATGGTTCTCCTTCCTTTCCATCACTCCATCAGGTAGTAAGAGCCTTCGTCGTCCCACACGAGAACGTCCTCGTCCAGTTCAAAGACCTTATATGACACGCCGTCGTACATCGTGGAATCGGCGTAATAGGTGCTCGCTTCGTCCGTTGAATAGGAGAACGTACCGCAGTCCATCTCTGCGCTCTCGGCACCGGGCGCACGCTGGTAAAGGCTCCAGTTGCCTTTGCCGTCGATGACGATATAGCTCTCCGCCGAGAGGTCGCCGTCATAGTACCAAATGCCCTCAAATTCGGAGATATTCCGCTGGCAGAGGTCGGAATCCCAGCTCCAATAGGAGTTGACATCGCCGTTCAGGCGGCCGTTCCAGTCGGGCACCTCGTCCCCCGAGGGATCGGGCTCGTCATCCTCGGTGAGACGACCGCCGTCTTCATACCAAAGGTACTCCATCCCTTCGCCGGGGTTAAAGTAGCCGTAAGCGGCGCTGTAGAGCTGGCCGTCCTCCATGGCGATGCGGCTGCCGGAATCGTCTAAGTTGCTGTAGGCATAGATGGCCTCCCACTCCGGCTCATAGCGGAGGTAGCCGTCGTCTACCACATCACCAGTAAGATACAGCTGCCAGTTGCCGTCTGCGTCAAACTCGATGTAATCGTATTCGTTGTTCGCCTCGCCCAGCCAGATGCCCTCGAAGCTACTGAAATCGTTGACGGTATCTTCATTGAAGCCGCCTCCCAGCCCCTCATTGGGATCATCCTGCGGGGCGATTTGTCCCTCCGCATTGCCGCAGGCTGTACACAGCAGGAAAAGCAGCAATACCAGTCCCGCCAGAAGATATGGCTTTTTTCTCTTCATGTGATATTCCTCCTCATTCTTCATCGCTCAAATACAGCTGCGAAAAAATATTTTGATAGGTCTCATCCATATCCGCCGCAGCATCGGGGGGTACGCAGAAGCCGTAAAGATAGGTACAAATGTCGGTGTCCATGACAAATACGGTCCATTCCTGGGTATCTTCGTTCTCACCGGCGATATAGGTTACGATGTAAACCGGATAGCTTAAATTTCTGCTGTATTCCTCATTTTCTTCGGCGGACAACAGCTCATAGGTATCCGCATCACTTAAAGACAGAGCGCAGGCTGTCAGATAATCGTCCAGCTCCTGCACATCCGGAACAAAGCAGCTTTGCTCCGCCGCATTGACCACAAGGAGCTGCCCGTCCTCGGTGATATCCTCATAGCGGTAGGTGCCGTCATCATGATTCTCAGAGAGCAGGTTCTGCATATTGGTAAAAGGCAGTGCGCCACCCATCAAAACCGGGATGCTGTCCTGCGGAATTACATCGCCCCGGCCGTCGCCGTCCGCATCGTAGAGCTCCGCGATCTTCTGGTCATAGGTCTCCCGGTCGTAAGCGGTGTCCATGAAGATGGCAATGCTGAGATCCGGCGGCGAGAAAATGATGAAGTCGCCGTTTTCAAAAAAGGTAGGGGAACTGGGATCGTAGTCAGGGTTGACCGGCTCACCGTCCTCACCGTAAAACTGAAGGCTGAAGCCCTCGTTCAGCTGCCCTTCCGTGTATTCCCCCAGGTCGATCTCGGTACTCTCGCCCTCCGCCAGTGTGGTCTCCAGGCGGTTTTCGCCCCAGCCCTCCTCCGGGTTAAGGCTGATGCGGATATCCGCGATGGGGTAGGTGCTGCGGTTCACCACGGTGATCTGCATGGGATAGTGCTTTGCACCGCAGGCGGCAAGGCTCAGACAGAGCAGCACCAGGGTGAACATCAAAAGGGAGCTTCGTTGTCTCATTTCCTTTTCCTCCTTCTTCTGCGAGGCCTCAGATGTCCCAGTTGTCCATCCAGTTTGCACTCCAGTCAACAGCGGGATCATAGGGTTCTTCGGGGATCCAGCCTGCGGGATAGACGAGACCGTCTTCGTCGTGGTAGGCAAGGCCGTCGTCGCCGATGATGTAATCGTTGCCCAAAAGATAGCGGTTCACGCCATCGTAGTACCAGATGTAGAAGGCGGAGTATTCGTCTTCGTAGAACTCCGCATTTTCCATATCGGTGTAGGCGTAAAAGTCGGCATTTCGGTAAAAGACACCGTCAAAATGCTGATCGTCCCCATAGCGCCCAAAGCGGGCAGCGGAGAGAGTGAAGCTGTTGCCGTCATCGCCAGGGCAGAGATAGGCGCGCGTCCCATTATCATAGAGGTAGAGGCCCATGCCCTCGCCTTCGTCGTTCATGGTGCCGCTCATGGAGTAGTCCGGCGAGCAGGCGATGTACTGCATGAGAGACGAGTCGATGACGATGGTCTCGCCCAGCGCGTTCTGCCACATACCGTCCCAGTTGCTTATGTCCCATTCGACGATCTCTGCCTCATCGTCGCGGAGGAAGGTGTGACGGTGGATGGCGAACCCGCTGCCCTCACCGTTCTGGTTCGGCAGCAGTACGCCGTCATCGCGCAGGAGAAAATTGTAGAGAAAGCCGTTGAAGTAGATCATCGGCCGGCCGCTCGCTTCGGACAATTCGAATTCTCCGCGCCCGCCGAGTCCCCAGCCGGTGCGGTAGGCGTAAAAGCCCTCCGTACTGTCAAAGTACAGCTTCGCAGTGCCGTCGATGCTCCACATCCCGTCGAGAAATTCCATGTCCGTGACGGTTTCATAGCCGCTTTGCGTATCGTCAGATTCGGTGTCGCCACAGGCGGCAAGACTCAGACACAGCGCCAGCGCCGTCAGGAGCGAAAAAAGCTTTTTCATGCGTTCCTCTTTCCGCGGTATTACGCCATCTTCTGATAGTAGTCGTATTCGCCGCCCCAGTAGATCACATCGTCGCCGACGAGGGTGAAGTCGTAGACGACGTCCTCATACATGGCGGAAGCGGCAAAATACTGTCCGGCGCCGTCCTGATTTACCTCGATGGTGCCGCAGTCCACCACAGTGGGGTCACCGTCGCCGCCGGGCCGCTCCAGCAGCTCCCAGCTGCCGGAGGCGTCGAACGTAAGGATGCTGGCGGCGCCGGTCTCGGCATCCTGATACCATGTACCGGCAAGGTATCCGTAATCGCCGTCGCCGATGTTCTCGCCCGGCGCATCGCCGGTCACCTTCGTAAATGTGCCAAGCTCGGCCACGTACAGTGCGCCGACTTCATCGAACCAACTGCGGTAGGCCACACCATCGTGCTCGTTGTAGAAATAATCACAGTCATGCTCCGGCACGAACTGAATAAAGCCGCTGGCGGTCAGCTCTTCGCCGACATCATACAGCGCAAAGCGCACCTCGTCACCCTCATCATTGTTGGCGATGATCAGCGTGCCACCGTCCTCGCCCGTCCATGCGCCGCCGAAGATATACAGGTTCGCCATCTGTTCGCTGTCCTTGACCAGTCCCTCAAAGGAATCTGGAGCATCGTAAAAATTGCCGTCGCTGCCGTCGTTGTCATCATAGTCGACGCCGCTGCCGCAGGCGGCAAGACTCGTACATAGCAGCAGCGCCAGTGCAAGCGCTAGATATTTTTTTAAGTGTTTCATCGCATTCTTCTCCTTTTTCAGATAAACAGTGTCAATGCTCCTGCTCCGCCATGGACAATATCTCATCGTGGCTCAACTCCACATCGCCGAAGCGGACAAAGATGCCATTGGTCACAGCGCTGTTCCACACCTGTGCATCGGCAAGCGGGCGAAACCGGATCTTATCAAGATACGGCTTCATATCCAGCAGCAGCCGGCTGCCGGATACAAAATCCACCTGCAAAACATGGTCGGACAGCGGTGTGACGGCTGTGAGATACCTTCGGTTCACGTGTGTGCCCTCCTTTCCGTAAAAATAAAGATCCACCGTACAGACATTGTACGGTGGATCCTATGGGATAACCATTAACCAAAGGTTAGGTCTTTTATCTGAGCAGCTCGGCAAGATGCTTTCGTTTGGTTCGGGTGTCGCCCTCGATATGGAGCTTGGAATAAATCTGATTGACATACTGCTTGACGCTCCCCTCGGAGAGATAGAGCTTTTCCGCAATCTCGCGGTTGCTGAGGCGCTGCGCCATCAGCTCCACGATCTCAAATTCCCGCGGTGTCAGCACGTCGAAGGCTGCCGGACGAGTGCCGGCTGCGCTTCGCGCCGCTGCCGCCTCGCCAAGCTCAATGATTTTTGAGATCAGGTCATTTTTTATCTCCCGTTCCAACAGAGGCTTCAGGATATCATAGTTTTCTACAAACGGCATCACAAGTCCGTCCGGAGCAGCGTCGGAAAGTGCCTTTCTCAGCCATGCGTGGGCTTCCTCGCTCTTGCCCAACCGCTCATAGGCTGCCGCTGTCTGGATGCGTAGGTGCAGCGCCACCAGCGCATAGTGCATGGCTTCGCAGACCGGCAGCAGCTCTGCGCTGTACCCCACCACCCGGGCATAAGCGCCTTGGGCGAGATACACCTGATTTTCGATCATTTCCATCATAGGCTTACCCGGCGCAAGCATATTGATATCAGAGAGCCGGTGCTGCGAAAAAATTTCAGGGATACTGTCTGTTTCACCCCGCAGCGCATGGTAATAGGCACTGGTGGCGTTCCAAAGGTTGATCCATGAGGCATCGTGATAGCGCAGCAGCGCCGCATAGCGTTCTTCAAAGGTGTAGCGCTGCTCCACATCGGTATGCAGCGAGAGCCGCCATGACAGAAAGTCGCAGCAGAGCGCCATGTTGATTTGCCCGTTATTCTTCGCCTGTGCATAGGCACGCTCCAGTTCGATGTGCGCATCAGTGAAACGTCCTTGACAGAACAGGGCCTCCGCGCGCATGATGGTCTCCGCACCCTGCCCGTGGTGGTTGGTGACCTTATAGTAATGGGGCATACACTCGTCCATCTCGGCAAGCTCGCTTTCGAGTTCTCCCGGTGCGCGGTAGAACATCATCAGAACGGACGGCGAGCCAAAGGTCCAGCCGCCGCTATTCTGGATGCTGATGGCGGGGCGGGACATCTGTGCGCTGGCGCTGCGGTGCAGGCGGCTCATGGCGCTGATGTCATTGTAGCAGAGAAAACTCAGAATGAGGTCGCACTCGCCCAGCAGGTTGCCGCGCTCTTCTTCGGAAAGCTCCGGGTGCTCCTCAATAGCTGACAGTAGCCGTGCCTTCAGCTCCAGCATTTTCGGAATCTGCCGCCATGTGAACATCCGGCGCATCAGCACCAGAATGGCGAAGGGATAGGCCTTGAGCGTTTCGGCGGGGCACTTATCCAGCGCCTCCAGAACGTTCTCAGGCTTTAGCGACGCCAGCAGGATGCCCGCATCACTGCGGATGACCCGCAGCAGCGCATCGTAATTCTCGCTCTTCCTGTAGGCGGCGATGGCATGGAGATACTGCCGATGCTCTTCATACCACAGGCCGAAGCGCTCCCAATAGAGCCGCTGTGTTTCAGCTTTCATTGCCAAGAAGCAGCGCTCGGCGCACTCCTTCATCATGTGGTGGAAGCGATAGGTCGCGCCATCCGGCAGTCGCGTGACAAAGGCATTCTGCTCGGTCAGCAGGGAGAGAATTTGCCCCGCATCCGCATCGCCTGTGATATACTGCGCCATTTCGACGGTAAATTCGTCGGCAAGCCCCATGACCGCCAGAAACTCCCGCTGCTGTTCCGGCAGCGGATCGATCATGGCGGCGGTAAAAGTGGCGTAGATATCGGAATCGCGGCTGGGCAGCACGCCGCGCTCGGAGAGCGTCCGCAGATTCAGATATACGGCGGAGAACCAGCCCTCGCTGGAATAGAGAAGGCTTTCAATCTGTGCATCGGAAAGCTCTGTGCCGCAGCGATGAGCATAGACGGCAAGCTCCGTGTGGTTCAGGCGCAGCTGTTCCGTGCCGATCTGATAGACCTTTGCTCCCAGCCGCACCGTCTCCGCAGCAGGCAGGAAACGATCGCGGCTGGCGACGATCAAATGCACATTGATGGGCAGCCTGTGTGCGAGCATACAAAGAAACAGCGAGGCACGCTTGTCCGTCAGCAGATGAAAATCGTCAACAAAGATATAGCAGGGGGATTCGTCCGCCAGCGCATGGCAGAGATCGTCCACCAGCAGCCCACTGCCCGCGGCGTCCGTAGGGCAGGGATACTCCCGCAGGAAGGGGAACCCTGCGCGGGCAAACGCCTCCTGTACGCTTTTCCAGAAGATGGCGAGGTTGCCGGAGTATACGCTGATGCGGATGACGTGCAGTGTCTCCGACTTGGCTCGTTCACTGAGATACCAGTTCACCGCTGTGGTCTTCCCGTAGCCCATAGGCGCGACCACGGTCGTCATGGCGCAGCGGGAAATGGGCCGCAAGCTCTCTTGCAGCCGCTCGGATATGTAAACAGTATTCAGGTTCCATTTCGGTTTTGGCATGGTCAACACCTCCGCACGAGTAACAATCTGTGCAAATATTATAGCCGCATATGCAACCATAGTTCCCAAAATACATCATGGAAATATTATGCATACCATCAAAAGTGTGGCAATTATTCTTTTTCCGTTTTTTCTCCTTCTATCCAGCAATCTGCTGAACATAGACATTATCCCTGTCGAACAGGTATGCCGCAGGCTTGTTGTAGAGATCGTTAATCGCCCGGATATTTTTAACAAACGGAAGTGTCACGCCCATGCGTGTCTGCGCAAGTCCTTCCAATGCTACAGCAGCGCGTTTCTCCCCGTGACGACCCAGTCTGCCGCCTGCCTCAATCAAGTTCTCATCCAACTGGGATTTGCTGATAACCGGCACTTTGGCAATGGTTTCACCCATGAACTTGCTTGCCACAGCTAAACCGCTTAACATCCCGGACTGGATAGAGGACTTAGAGTAATCTTCCATCAGGGAGTAGCACTCGGTATATAGGGATCGGTACTGGAAGGAATACTCCGAGATACGCTGCTCGACACTGTCCAGGTAGCCTTCGCTGAAGTTCCCCAAGAGTATTACTTCCAGGAAAGTGGAATAGGAGTACAGATATAGCGCCAACTGATAGTCTTTGAACTGCGCCTGAAGCTTCTTCAAGGTTCCCTTGACCTCCTGATCACTGTGGATCAAGGAGCGCTTTTTCAGCTTTTTGGCAATCTGATCACGGTACAGAATAATACTTGCCTCGGCTTCTTTCTTAATTTGCTGAACGAGGATGTGTTTATTCGTCTTGTATGTATCGTTATTCCAGTTGTACTTAAAATTGCTCATAACATCGCCCAGAACATTGAGGTTTCCCTGCAGAACCGCACGCTCTTTTTCCTCCAAGAACTCCAGAATCTCCTCCTGGGTTTCCTGAATGGCATCAAGCTTTTTCTCAATATTCATCAGCGCAGCGGCCATGAACAGCATTGTAGGATCGCAGGCAAGTGCAGTCATTCGCGCCTGACCGCCGCCGACTGTTCCGGATGCAGTCTTCAGGGAGCCGATAAATCCCTCGCTGGTTGAAAACATCTGCATGCCTTTGGTGTTGACATAGTAAAGGCCAGATCCACCGCCGCCAGTGACTGCTGTCTGAATCGCTGTAGTAAGCGGCTGGAAGGCAACTCCGAGAGCGGACAGATTTGCCAATGGGATCTTTGTGGCATTATTCATAGCAAGGTCGAGATCCGGCATAGCCGGAAGACATTCGACATCCATCATGGACTGCAATGTTGTGTCACGTTTTTTATCAAGTTCGTTACTCATAATGGTTAGTCTCCTCATTTGTTAATTAGATATTTCCATAAGAGAATTTGTAAAAATCGCGAGAAGCGATCCGCTGCACCGTTTATGCCTTTGGCAGGCATTGTTGCAGGACACTGCTACCTGGATACAATTTTCCATGTTAAATAATAACATATTCTGCCGAAAAAGTATAGCGGAAAGGAACGATTATGAAAGTCTGGCTCTATTACCGGCTGTCCAGAGATGAGGATGAAGAACTGAACTCTCTGAATAATCAGCGGAAAATCATATACAATTTTGCAGTCAGCAACGGTCACAAAGTGGTTGGCGAATCCTTCGATGACAATGTCAGCGGTATGCACTTCAACCGTGAGGGAATCGACAAAATCTATGAGGTGGTCGAAGCGGGTAAAATCGAAGCGATCATCGTTAAAGATCTGTCCCGCCTGGGCCGTCACCGGACGCAGACCGCACTCTTTATCGACTACCTCC